>MDTB01069546.1_pt1 | contig 15365 bp, 10 predicted proteins | sample 811161 | NCBI WGS metagenome assembly MDTB01 (sample SAMN05326650, study PRJNA326480) | marine metagenome | isolation source: seawater | place: Mediterranean Sea | collected 2009 | reverse complement strand
GAGAACGAGGCAATGGCTGATACGCTCCAAGATACGATTCGAGAAGTTCGTCGACGCGCTTGGATTGCAAAAATCTTCTACAGTTGCGGCTGGATTCTATCGATTGCTACCGGTCTTTTGCTATTGATCGCAGGTGTGGATTTCATTTTACGGCAAGACAATCGCCTTTCTCGAATCACACTGACATTCATTTTCGTGCTGGCTGTCGTTACTTTTGTTGCCCGGTTTCTCCTACCGCTTGTAAAGCAACCCTTAACCGATGTGATTCTCGCGCAACGGATCCAGCAGCGATTTCCAGCGCTTCGACATAAAATTGCAACTGCGGTTGAGTTTTTGCAGGATGAGAAAAACGCGGCATCAGGATCGGGCGCCATGCGGCGTGCGGTCATTCGCGAGGCAACCGATGACTTACAGGATTTACCGGTGCGCGAAGTGGTGCACTATCGTCATGCCTGGATAGCAATCGTCGCTGGATGCATCAGCGTTGCGACCCTGTGGATTGTCGCCCTGGTTTTACCACTCGGTTCGCGAATCGCCCTAGAGCGTCTCATGAATCCGTTCGGCGATACCGTTTGGCCTCAGGTGAACGAACTTGTCTTTCAAAACACCCCGTCGCACGTTCGACGTGGTGGACTGTTTGAGGCTGAGATTGCAGATCGGAAAAATAAGTTGCCCGAAAAGGTGAATATCGAATATCGTTTTGATCAAAACGGAATTATAAAAACCCTTGTCGAACCCATGAACCGTGTGAATGGAATCATGGTTGCGCAGCGACAAAATGTGCAACGTCCTTTTCAGTTTCGTGCTGTCGGTGGGGACGATCGAACCGAGTGGCACGCTTTGCAAACCGTTATTCCACCAACTTTAGATGCCGTTGAATTCGAAGTGCATCCTCCCGCATACACCGGTTGGCCCGTTCAGAAGCAGACCCAGAATGTCTGGGGGTTGGCGGGAAGCGAAGTTACAATCACGGGGAACGCAAGCGTACGACTCGCGTCCGCCACGCTGATTGCCGAAGGCGGCTCCCCGATCCAGCTGAAATTAGATTCGAGTCGGCTTGGTTTTGCTTCGGGGGAAGAGACGTGGAGATTAAAAAAGACTGGAACCGCTTCGCTACGAATGATTGACGAGCACGGAATCGAGGGTGGCGAGGAAGATCGAATAGCCGTGCGAGTGATTCCCGAATCGCCCCCTACGGTCCAAATTGAAAAACCCGCTGGTTATTATCGCGCAAGTTCCGACGCCGTCCTCCCGCTGGAAATCTTTGCCAAAGACAATTTAGCCATCCGCGACGTGAAGTTGCATTTCCAACCGGTCGTTCAGGGTACCGAAAAATATAAATCGATTCTTTTACTGGAACAAAAACCGAGTCGCACCAATTTCGATCGTGCCTCGATCGAGCAGCAAGTTGCAGAAGGAGATCAGCAACTCGTGAAGTATAACTGGGATCTTGCACCGTACAGATGGGCTGCGGGGACGGAGATCTCTTTTTACGCCACGGCGCACGATTACCAGCCTGCCGAGGGTCGTAGTGCGCCCGAGCATACGCTGCAAATTGTAAAAAAAGAGGAACTGGCTCAAGAAATGGCCCTGCGCCAACAGGGATTACTGGCAGAACTGGCCCGAATTGTGCATCGGGAAAAAGAATCGAATGAACAGACGACTCAACTAGAAATTGTCTGGGAACAAACGAAAAATTTAACGCAAACGGACGTTCAATCGCTTCGGGGCATTGAGCTTACCGAGCGGGAAATTCGCCGTGCGATGAGTGATCCGCACGACGGTCTTCTGGCAAAAACGTTAACCCTTGAGGCTGATCTAAAGTACAACCGAATGGACGATCGGGTCATGTCTGAACAACTACAGCGACTGCGACAAACGCTCAGCCGCGTAGAAAGCAATCAATTAATTCCACTTCAGAGTGCGCTGAATACTGCGCGAAAACACGCACAAAATGATTTAGCGACTTCGTCGCAAGCAAACCGCCAAGAGAACAGAACGACCGAGGGTGCCCTGGCGCTGAAGCAGGCTGGATCTTACCAGAAGCAAGCGATCGAATCGCTACAACCGCTCGTTGATGAGTTACTTCGATTTAACCAGTATCGCCGGATGGTCGGAAAGTTGACCGTCGTCACGGAGCAGCAAAAAAATATCCGTGAGACAACCGAAGGGCTTGCGCGTGCATTATCGGGCCGCCCACTTGAAGAAGTGGGAGCAAACGAACGCATTGCACTTAAGCAAACGGCAGAGCAACAAGACACTCTCAATCGAGAAATCGAAGGTTTACTCACGCGCATGCAGCAGTCGGCAAATGATCTTGAGACGAAAGACCGGGATGCGGGGGAGCGATTGGCAGCAGCCGTCAAGCAAGGTCGGGAGCAGGGCCTCGGTCAGCAAATGCGGGCTGCACAAAAACATCTGGAGGCGAATCAAACCGGTCAAGCGATTGCACAACAAAAACAGGCAATAAAGACACTCGAGGAGATGCTCGCGACGCTACAGGGTGCCGAACAAAAAGATTTAGCACAATGGATTGCGAAATTACGTCAAGCAGAGGCGGAGCTTGCCCGACTTGCCACCGAGCAACAGAGCATCCAAAAAGAGCAAGCGACGGCTCTCTCTCGTTCCGAGACAGAGGCGAAGACGATAAACAAAAAAGAACTCCAAGCGATACAAGAACAGCGTAAAACACTGGAAGATAAAATTCGCTCCCTTGCCGAACGTATTGAAAAATTGCAAGCAGCAGCGGCTGCAAAGAGCTTGAACGCAGCCGCGAACAAGACTCAGCAAGCGGGCAAAGCTGCCGGCCAGGGCGATGCAAGCGGTAGCGAACAACAAGATCAAGCCGCCGGACAGCATATCGATGATGCTCGTAAACAATTGGCCGACGCCCGACAACAGGCAGAAGCAGCGCAACTGGATTCCCAGCTTGCTCGCTTACCGGAACAATTGTCAGAACTTGTTGAAAACCAGAAAGACCTGCTGCAAAAGACCAAGCTTTCTGCACAAACCAATCAGAGGAAGCCAAAACTTACACGACTCGATAAAGCAAATATCTTAGACCTTTCCCGCGAACAGTTGGCACTCGTCGCCCGCATACAACCGATGAAAGAGGGTCTTGCGCTTGCTGAAATACTGCAGTACGTCCTGGTAGGAACCGAGGCTAAAATGCAATCCGCGGCCGAAAAACTCGGGCAATTTCAAACGGGGCAAGAGACCCAAAATCTACAGCAGGATGTTATCGGACAACTGGAAATGGTGCTCATATCACTCAAGAAAAATACCGATGAGGAGGAGGCCGAAAAGCAAGATGGTGGTGGTGGGGCAGGGCAGGGGGGTGGTCCACAAGAGCAAGGGACAGAACGTTCGTTAGCGGAAATCAGACTTTTGAAGTTACTGCAGATGGATTTGAATCAACGCATTCTTTCGATCCAAAATGAAATACAGAAAGTAACGAACCAAAAGGGTGATGTGGAACCACTTATTGAACAGCTTCAGCAACTCGGACCAGAGCAGGCGAAACTGGCACTCTGGACACTGGGACTTCTTCGCGAAAGCAATCAAAACATGGAAAATCGTGATGACAATCATGCGGAACCGAAAAGGATGGAGTTATGATTTTGTTGAGGAGAATTTTGTTGCTCGTAGTGATGCTTTGCCTGATTTTTCCGGGTGACAAGCTGAAACTTTCAGCGGCAGTCCCAGCAAAAGAGCCCGATGCACCGCAAGCTGTGTCCACCGCGGCAACCGAGGGTGATCCGATCGTATCGATCGGAAAGAAAATGTCAGACTTAGCGACGCTTTTGAGCAAAGCTTCGTCAACAACAGACCCCCATGTTGGAAAACTTCAACAACAGATTATTGAACAACTGGATGCCTTACTGAAACAACTGGAGGAACAATCACAGGGTCAGGCATCTTCGAGCAGTGCATCCGGTGGCAGTGGTCGTCAGCAGGATACGCGCACCCAGATTGGATCCGGAGCACCTGAGGCGACTGGCCCACAGACCGCTGGAAAAGGCGAGCCTAAAGAAGGGGATTCTCGTGAAAGCAGCCAACGGTTGGGACAGGCGGCGCCCAAAATCAACCTGGCGGAATTACTGCAAGTGGTCAAACAAGTGTGGGGGCATCTTCCGGAAAAAGAGCGCGAGCGACTGAGGCAACTCTCTGGCGATCAAGTACTCCCGGGACACGATGTGGCCGTTGAAAAGTATTTTCGGCGGCTTGCCGACGAATCACAACGCGAGGAGTCCAAACCATGAAATCGAACATTGGTGTTGGATTTCCTCGCCGAGTGCTACTCCGCAGAAGCCTGGCCAGTGGGCTGGGCATGCTCGTTCCGGGGATATTGCAGGGGGAAGAAGCGCAAAAATCGGTTACGGACTTTATCACTCCGGCTACTGATCGATCCATCAATCAGGGCCTCCGCTATCTGGCAGGTCAGCAAACCGAGGACGGGGCGTTTGGCACCAGTGGTTATCAGCGGAATGTGGCGATCTGCGCACTCTCCGGCATGGCATTGATGGCAAGCGGCAGCACACCGGGTCGCGGACCTTATGGGAAACAGATTGATCGCTGTGTGAATTACCTTCTGGAAAACACCCAACAAAATGGTTTCATCTGTGACTCCCCAGCAAGCAGCCATGGCCCCATGTACGGGCATGGATTTGCCACTCTTTTTCTTGCCCAGGCCTATGGCATGTCGAATAATCCGCAGTTGCGCAAAAAACTTTCTCTGGCTGTGAAATTGATTGCAAGTACACAAAACACGGAGGGGGGGTGGCGCTACCAACCTCAACCTGCGGATGCCGATATTTCGGTAACGGTTTGCGAAATGATGGCACTTCGAGCGGCACGGAATGCGGGACTGCACGTGCCCAATCAAACGGTTGATCGCTGCATCGAATACGTACAAAAAAGTCAGAATACGGATGGTGGATTTCGCTATATGCTTTCTGGTGGTCCCAGCGATTTTCCACGATCAGCAGCGGGAGTAGTGGCTCTGTTCAGCGCGGGTGTGTATGAAGGCAACGCGATTGCTCGTGGTTTGGTCTATCTATCACGTTTTGTTCCCCGTCGTCGTCGCTTCGTGCGGACAAGCCATTATTTTTATGGTCATTATTATGCCATTCAGGCAATGTGGCACGCAGGGGATGAAGCGTGGGCCACGTGGTATCCGGCCATTCGAGATGAATTACTGGGAATGCAGAAAACCGATGGGTCATGGGCGGATGCAATCTGTTCAGAATATGCAACGGCGATGGCTTGCCTGATCTTACAAATTCCCAATAACAACCTCCCGATTTTTCAGCGTTAAAATCTAACCATGTTTCACCACGCACGCAGCGAAAATCATCACGTGAAGTACCACGCATCTCGCACTTGCATGGTCCTCTTGGCACTCAGCCTGTTTCTGGTGTCACCGTTACGCGAAGCACGGAGTTCGGTCGATTTAATTCCACTGGAGGGCAAGCCGATAGAAGCGCGCCTCATGGCATGTACCTCTCAGGGCGCATGGGACTTTGACATCGCAGGGCAAATCAGAAGCCTACGAGCGACTGATTTTATCCGCTGGGGAAATCCTGCCAATAAACTGGCAGGACCTGTCCTTTTTTTAACCGACGGCAGCCGCCTGGTCGCGGATGAGGCCTTTACGCAACTGCAAATCAAAGAAGATGAAGTCCACTTTGATTCCAAAAGTATTGGAGAAAATACGCGTCTTCCACTGCAATGGATAGAAGCGATTGTGCTCACGTCCGAAACCAATGGACAACGGCGCGATCTTTGGCTCGAACACCTCCGTCAACAACCAAGAGAGCGGGACGTTGTTTTGATGGAAAACGAAGACCTCTTAGAAGGAACTGTGGTTGCACTAGGCGAGCGAGAACTCCTATTACTGAGAAATTCCGGAGAAACACTCCGCATTGCGCGACAGAATGTGAAAGCGATCGCCTTCCAGCCAGCCCTTCTTGAGCGACCGGAACCACTCCAGCAGTTTCTCATTCTCCAACTATCGGACGGATCAAGTCTCCGTGCAGCATCTTGGAAAGGTAACGCTAAAAATATTCAAGTTCGCACCGCCGGCGGTGCAAATGCCCTTACATTCAATATTGCGTCAAAAGGTTCTGCAACCCGGAAACAGATTGTGGGCTTGCTACCGATTGGTTTTGAATCCGTTTTCCTTTCGGACCTTGAAGAAGCAGCATATCAACATCATCCCTTCCTATCGCTTCATTGGCCCTATCGCCGCGATCGTAGTGTGCTTGGTGAACGCCTGCAAACCCAGAGTAAACTTTACGAAAAAGGCATTGGAATGCACACTGATGCTGAACTCACTTTCCGCCTGGAACAACCTTTTAAACGGCTTGACGGTGCGGTCGGCATTGATGATAGCGCAGAAGACCAGGGGAGTGTCATCTTCGAAGTGGACGTCCAGCGCGGTGATGCAAACTGGAACACTGCTTTCAGAAGCCGCATGCTCCGCGGGGGTGAGCCGGCAGAACCTTTCTCGGTCGATTTAGAAGGAGTAAAGGGAATACGCTTGAAGGCGGGGCACGCAGTCGACGGCGATACGCTCGATCGCGCCAATTGGCTTGATGTGCGTCTTCTACGCTGAAGTGCGTCAGGCACCACGCGTCTAATTTTCAAGCGCCGAACTTACCCATGCGTCCAGCGTGTGCGAGAGCCAAAGGCATCATGTACTTGGCTTCGAACTGTCCTAATCCACCCGCGAGGCAGTCTGCTTCACCGAAGGTCGTACACTGATCAGGACGACAATGATCAGAAGCAATGAGCGTCGGCACCGGATGCCAGCTGTGAGCTTTTAACAAACTGGGGGTACTATGATCTCCGGTGACGATCGTAACAGCCGGACCCAGTGCAGCGACCTGAGGAATCGCTGCATCAAACTCTTCAATGCGTTTGACTTTGGCATCAAAATCCCCGTCTTCCCCCGTACTGTCGGTGTATTTGAAGTGGACGAAGAAGAAATCGTATTGCTCCCAACTCTCTTTTAAAATTTCCATCTGATCGTTGAGTGTTTTGGCATCTCCCACTATCTCCATCCCTACCAATTTTGCCAAACCTTTATACATCGGATAGACCGCAACTGCGGCCGCACGCAAGCCGTAAACCTCCTCAAAAGATGGCAAACTCGGGCTCGCGGAAAACCCTCGCATTGAAAATGCATTGGCAGCTGTTTGGTCGGCCAACAGCGCTGCTCCCTGACGCGCAAATTCGGCAGCAATTTCTGCAGTTCGTCGACTCTGATCATTTCGGGGAATCGGTTCCAGTAAAGGCACACCAGTGGCCTGGGGGTCGGTGTCTGCAACATCGCCTCCGAGTCCATCACCCCGCAACACAACAACAAAGCGATGTTCTTTCACAGGCTCAACAAAAACTTCAATTCCCGGAAGAGAAACTTCGCGTAGCCGAACAGCCAGAGGTGCGCTTTGCTCGGTGGGAATTCGTCCTGCACGACGGTCGGTGATATTCCCACTGTCGTCGAGTGTGCAAAAATTGCAGCGAATAGCAACATCCTGCGGCCCTAAATGAAAACCGATACCGGTCGCCTCTAAAGCGCCGCGCCCGATGAGATATTGCAATGGATCATAACCAAAGAGCCCCAAGTGCCCCGGACCACTCCCCGGACTGATGCCGGGTTTAACAGGAATACTCAAGCCACAGGTTCCTTGCGCAACGAGTGTATCGAGGTGTGGCGTTGCAGCTGTCTCTAACTCGGTCTGACCTTGCAATTGCAAAGGCAACCCTCCTAGACCATCTGCAACCAACATGACAATTTTATTATCGTTTTGCACATTGAGTTCACGGGTCAACTGATGCATATCCATCTCTGTATCCTCTCTCTATCTATCCCTGAACCGATTTATCTTAAAACATCCACGGAACCCTAGACAAACGCTGCATCACGGTAGCATAACCGGAAGGGAACTCAAGTCGGCAGACGCTTTAGTGACTAGTGGCATCCCTTCAAAGAAAAGGCGCGAGCGAACCATGATTGCCACTGCTCGTCCAAATCAACTCTCTGAGTGAAGCCTTATTTGAATCTCGTCTCCCTCTACACGGACTTCATGCGAGGCAACGTGTAGTTTCGGATTATCGACCCAATTCCCGTTACAGACATCAAACCGCCAAGCATGCCAAGGACAACTCACGGTCGTCCCTTCCAAATCGCCACTACCTAAAGATGCGCCCATATGCGGGCAAAGGTCGTCAATCGCACGATAGCCCTCTGACGTGTGAAACAGAGCAACTAAATGATCTTCGACCGTAAATGTCGCACCGGCACCTTCAGGCACATCTCCTTCCCGGGCGACAGTCACAAATTCATCCATGGATTCAGCTCCGATACTTTTTGAATGTTCTTGGATTCTATCGGGAAAATCCCACACACCACAAGTAACCCTTAGGCCAAGCAACCGAGCAACCTGCTTCAACAGGCTTCAGAACAAGGATTCAGACTGAACTGCCTTTCCCCCGGTTGCGCGGTTGTGCGACCTCAATGGCCTCGATGGCAATGTATCATGCAAAACTACCCTACAGCCTCCTGTGACAATCTGGCATAATCGGGAATCGGGGACTGCTTTTTTAGAGAAAGGTCGGTAACGCGTGGAAAAACGTGGACAGCAACTCAAAGTCTATCTTGAGGAACATGTCTTGCCCCATGTGCAATCTCCCATGCAATATCTCGGTGGGGAACTCAACAGCATCCGCAAGGACCATGCGACAACTCGCGGAAAGTTATGTCTCGCGTTCCCAGACACCTATGCCATCGGCATGAGTCACCATGGTCTCCAGATACTCTATTCGCTGATGAACGCCAAGAAAGACTGGCTCTGCGAACGCGCCTTCGCGCCGCTACCGGATATGGAGGAAGCCCTGAAGCGGGAGGAACTACCGCTCTACAGTCTCGAATCGTTTGTTCCCCTTAGTGACTTTGATGTCTTTGGCGTGACCTTGCAGTATGAAGTTTGCTATACGAATCTGCTGACGATGTTGGATCTTGGGGGAATTCCCCTACACACTACAGAGCGAACGCTTGCTGATCCGTTGATCGTTGCCGGGGGGCCCTGCACACAAAATCCAGAACCCATTGCACCGTTCATTGATGTCGCGGTAACAGGTGATGGAGAACCCTCGCTTCCTGAAATCTGTGACCGCTGGCTGCAATGGAAGGAAGAGACTGTCCGCGACCAAGGCATACTCCCAGGCGCTGCGGGCCAACGACAGCGTGCAGAAATTCTTGAGCGGTTAGCCCAATCGTTACCCTACGCTTACGTGCCTCAATTCTATGCTCCCGAATATTATCCGGATGGGCGCTATGCCACGCTCAATCGGACCACCAGTAACGTGCCGGAAACCATTCAACCGTCCGTGATCTCCGACCTCGATACGATTCCTCTTCCTGTTCGACCGATTGTGCCTTACACCGAATGCATTCATGATCGCATCGCCATCGAAATTATGCGGGGGTGTCCGTGGCAGTGTCGTTTTTGCCAAAGTACCGTGATTAAGCGGCCATTGAGAATCCGAAGCGTTAAAACCATTGTCGATGCGGCACTCGAGTCTTATCGCAATAGTGGTTTCAATGAAATTTCACTGCTCTCACTCTCCACCAGTGACTATCCACACTTTGAAGAGTTGGTTGTGCGGATGCAGGAAGTATTCCGACCCCTTGGCGTGAACGTATCGGTTCCAAGTTTAAGAGTAAATGATCAACTAAAAAGCGTCGCTGCCCTCCTTCCAGCCGGCCGACGTAAAAGTCTCACTTTAGCGCCGGAAGTCGCCCGCGATGATATGCGAGAGCAAATCCGAAAAAAAATCAAGAACCAAGACCTGTACGACGGGTGTCGCGTTGCATTTAAAAATGGGTATAGCCAAGTCAAGTTATATTTCATGTGTGGTCTTCCGGGGGAACGACCGGTGGACCTGGATGGAATTGTGGACATGGCAGAAACGATTGCCCGGATTGGAAAAGAGGTAAGCGGGCGCTACCCCAAAGTAACGGCTAGCGTCTCCAACTTTGTACCGAAAGCCCATACGCCTTATCAATGGAACGGAATGCAAACCGAAGCATATTTTCGGTGGGCCCATCAATATCTTTACCGTCGGCATCGACTGCGCTCGGTCCACATTAAATGCCATGACATCCAGACGAGTCTACTCGAGGCGGCACTAAGTCGCGGCGATCGTCGCATGGCCCGGGCGATTGAGATCGCCTGGGAAAATGGCAGTCGATTCGATAGTTGGCAAGAACACATGAATGCGGGGCGTTGGTGGGCAGCGATGAAGGAAGTGGGGATTGATTTTGAACGTGCAATCAACGCACCCTACGAACTCTCTGACCGCCTTCCCTGGGACCATTTAAATGTAAAATACGGCAGAGCATTTTTAGAGAAAGAGCAACGTCGTTCAACGATTCAGTTAACGTCCATGGCGGAAGCCAATTGATTGCCCGCCAATCAATCGAAAAACACCAGGATCGACCCTTCATCCACAGAAAACTGGCCACGAACGCACCATGAATGCTGAAGAACCGATCACCAACTCCCAGGAGGGTGCCCATGAAATATCGCTCGCGGAATTTCAGCAATTGATTCGCAGAATGTATCATGAAAAGGATGCGCAACGAGGGATCGATGGCACTTTCATGTGGCTCGCCGAGGAATTTGGAGAACTCGCTGCAGCGCTGCGGGGCGGGAGCAAAGCGGAGCAGCAGGAAGAATTTGCTGATGTGTTGGCATGGCTGGCGACCATTGCAAACGTCGCAGAAATCGATTTGACAGATGCGATCCGGGCGAAATATGGTTCCGGCTGCCCTGGATGTGGTCGGCTTGTTTGTAGTTGTTGTGATACCGAAAAACCGTAATTGCAAACTTATGATTCGAATCAAACTGCTCGTTGCCACAGTGATTTCCGCTTGCGGAATCTTCATGGCAATCGACTGCTACGGTGCTGGCAGCAAGGATTCATCAATCATCGAGGTTCGAGACTTTGTGATCGGATTTTCCGGCAACTATAAACTTGGCTACTGGGCGCCAGCTTTTGTCTCGCTTGAAGCACCCACCGGAACGCACCTTTCCCTTCGCTTGACGGTCCCCGATGGAGACGGCGTTCCAACCACAACAAGCGTCAATTATACGGTGCCGCCACATACGAGTGACTCGCCACCGATGGTGGAGTTGCTATGCAAAATTGGACGGCCTGATGGAACAGTCGACCTCGCGGTATATCGAGAAGACCAACTCGTTGCTCGAGAGCAATATTCCGTGGAAGCAGGCGACTATAAACCACTATCATCCACCACCGAACTGATCATTAGCTTGGGCACCGCATCCAACCTCCAACAAGCATGCAAACAACAATTCAATAGCGAAGGGCCGCGGGTTGTTGTTGTCGAAATGAACGACGTGGCGATGTTACCAACGCACGCCCTCGGCTACGACGGTGTTGACCAAATTTTTTGTTCCGGAAGTCAAACCTCTATCCAAAATTTTTTGGACAGCGAAGCTAATGCTACAGCAGTTGAAAACTGGGTGCGGTGGGGTGGACATATCGTGCTTTCTGTCGGTGGGAATAACACAGAACTCTTTACGGGGACAAACTCTTTTGAAAAATTTCTTCCCGGACAATTTGAAAAAACAATTTCCGTTCGTCAATTACGCCCGATTGAGATCCTTGGCGGCGGATCCGATCCATTGATCAAAGAAGATAGCCGCGGTCGAAACCAATCTTTTGTGATTCCTGTTTTTAGTATTCGCCATGGTCGTATTGAATCTTCCATCCCACGTGGAGATCAATCCATCCCGCTATTGGTTCGCGCGGCAATGGGATTCGGACAGGTGACGTTCTTAGCGGTCGACGTTGAACAGCCTGAATTCGAAACATGGAATGGAACGCGGAATGTCATTCGGAGCATACTATTTCTTGACCAAAAGAATTCGGCCAAGCGCAGCCTCATCAGTGGCGGAGAACTCGCCCATAGTGGATACGATGACCTAGCTGGACAACTCCGAGCAGCACTCGATCAATTTGAAGGGCAGGGCGTCCGATTTATCCCTTTCGAATTACTCTTTTTATTCGGAATTATTTATCTATTGGTCATTGCCGTGGGAGATTATTTTTTGCTCCGAAAATTACGAGGCCGAATGGAACTGACATGGATTAGCTTTCCCCTGACGGTGATTCTTTTTAGTGTCGGCATCTACGGTATCGCTCGCGCCACCAAAGGCGATCGTCAACTTGTGAATCAAGCGGAGGTGATCGATATTGATCTGCTAACGGGCCAGGTTCGCAGTTCCTGTTGGCTCTCTCTTTTTAGCCCTCAAACAGAGCGATACGATCTTTCTGCCTTATACTCGCTGAAAGACAAACCGCAGCCTGACTCGGAAGATGCCAAAGAAAGCAAGAACAAACAGATGACCGACACAATGCTTTTTTCCTGGATGGGTCTTCCGGGAAGGGGGCTAGGTGGAATGGAGTCACCACTGGCCACCCCCGTGTTTGAGCTAGGCTATCGCTATGGACCGCAACTCGCTTCGCTCAATGAGGTACCACTCTCAATCTGGTCTACCAAGTGCTTCAGTATCCGCTCTCAAAGTACCGGATTGCGGGCAGTTGAAGCCACGTTGTCTGAGAGAAGTCCTGGTGAGGATGCCTTGGTCGAAGGTTCGATTACCAATCGCATGATACAACCCTTACGAGATTGTGTTTTACTCCACAACGGATGGGCTTATCCTCTCGGAGACTTAGCGCCGAACAAACCGCACGCGATCGACCGGAGCCAATCGGTCCGCACGATTCGTAATCATCTCGCTCGACTCGGTCCGCTCGAAATGGAAAGCGAGACACAACGGTTCGATGTGCAACGCATTTTTGAGCGCATGCTGTTCTATCAGGCCGGCGGCGGCGGAACCTCGATCCTGCTGCGCAATGAATATTTGAACACCTTGGACATGAGCCACTTAATCGAAAATGGGGGAGCGGTCCTGGTGGGCCTGGCGGATCGCCGCGCGTTTGATATTTATAATGGCACCCATTGCTTATCCGACGCACAATCGCTCCGAGCAGCCGTCTATCGCATCGTCTTGCCGATCCAAAAATTTGATTCTCCCCGGGAAACAATCCAGGCGCCGGCAAGAGTGGCTCCGCCTGCGAATCCCGTCTTGTTTGCACATGAGGACCCAGCATGAACCAGCATGTCATCCGCGCCGTGGGGCTTAACAAGAAGTATGGTAATTTCCATGCTGTAAAAACATTGAATTTGGAACTCGATGAAGGAGATGTATTTGGATTCATCGGCCCCAATGGTGCTGGCAAAACGACGACCATGCGGATGCTTGCAACACTCTTAGACCCAACGAGCGGTGAGGCCTATGTCTGCGGGCACTCGATCTATAAACGGCCACGTGAAATACGTCGTCTTGTCGGTTACATGCCCGACTTTTTTGGTGTCTACGATGACATGAAAGTCATTGAATATTTAGAATTCTTTGCAGCCACCTATCGCATTCCATCAGAAAAACGGCTTGACATCTGCGAAAGCGTCCTTGATCTGGTTGATCTGACATTTAAACGCGACAGCCTGGCAAATACGCTTTCACGCGGTCAGACACAGCGACTTGGTTTGGCGCGTGTGTTGGTCCATGACCCGCAAGTGCTGCTCCTGGATGAACCGGCCAGTGGCCTTGATCCACGAGCAAGAATAAAAATCCGCGAATTGATTAAACGGTTGAGAGATATGGGAAAAACGATTATGGTCTCCAGCCATATTCTTCCCGAACTCGCAGACATCTGTAACAAAATCGGGATTATTGAGCGCGGAGAATTAATTGTGAATGAAAAGGTCTCTGAAGTGATGCAACGGATCCGTAGCGCACCGGTACTCAAGATCAGCGTGCGTGATGATCTCGACCGAGCTGGTCGTTGCATTGAATCCGAAGCAATCGTCGATCGCATCGAAACCGATCAACAGGGCCTTACCGTTTATTTGAATCCGGGCATTGATGACTATAGCTCGCTCGCAAAAGTCCTCATCGAAGGTGGTTTTGCCCTCGAGCGTTTTCAGGAGGAAGAAATGAATCTTGAAACCGCTTTTATGCTCCTTACCCAGGGAATCAGCGCCTGAGAGGGCAGGGGGGTAGACGATACGGATACTCTCTTACTCTCGCGGCAGCAAAAAAGCCTGGAAAACCGCAAATTCCTAAGCTTTTCTCAAATTGCCTATATTTAATGACCGGTTTTTTTTGCGCATACCGCTTGTTTTGCCATCCTGAGCGATTATCCTCGGAATCAGGCAATTTATTACACATCCCGATGAGTTTAAGAGGGGAATGGTTTGATGGCATCAAAAGAGTGGAAATTGGCTGTGACGTTTTGCTTAGCCATAGCAGGACTGGTAATTCTGACATCGGACGCCGACGCGTGGGGTCGCCACCGACGGCACGGCAGTTACGGCTCGGGTGGCAGCTATGGTTCCTACGGCAGTTACGGCTCAGGGGGCAGTTACGGCTCAGGGGGCAGCTATGGCTCAGGGGGAAGTTACGGTTCCTATGGCAGTTACGGCAGCTATGGATACCAAGTGGTGTACTACAACTCCTGCGGCAGTTCCGGAGGAAGTTACGGTAGCTACGGTTCCTATGGAAGCGGTGGCGGTGTGATTGAATCGGATGCCATGGAACCGGCGCCGGTGGAAGCGGACAAGTCGGATACCGAGGCACCGCACGATAAAAGTGATTCCAAATCGGGCAAGGCAAAACCATCGCCCTCTGACGCGGTTTATCTGACCGTGAATGTACCTGAGGGTGCATCGGTTTTGGTGAATGGGAAACCGACCACCACGACCGGTATCCGCCGTACGTACATCTCTCGAGGCGTCGCCGCGGGGATGCGGTACAAGTATGATATTCAGGCGAAAGTCGATCACGATGGTGAGTCACGCATAGAAAACCGCGTTGTCTATGCCAGAGCAGGGGACCGCCCGGAAGTTCAATTTTCTTTCGACGCTCAGGACGCAAAGACAGAACTTGCGGACGAGGCGCCTGCGAGAGAGACCGATAAGACCACACTCCGCATCCATGTCCCCAACGATGCCAAAGTGTTCCTGGCTGGCCGGGCAACAAAATCGACCGGTCCGGTACGCGTCTTTCAAACCAGTCGGCTACCGGCTGGAGAAAGCTGGGAGGGATACACAATCCGAGCGGAAGTCGAGCGGGATGGAGCCATGGTATCACAAGAGCGAACCATTGAACTCGAGGGAGGCGAGGTGGCCAATATCACCATCGACTTTCCCCAAACTCAACTCGCTAGTGCAAAAGGTACCCCCTAATCATTCTTGATTTATTTTC
>MDTB01184824.1_pt1 | contig 15368 bp, 15 predicted proteins | sample 811161 | NCBI WGS metagenome assembly MDTB01 (sample SAMN05326650, study PRJNA326480) | marine metagenome | isolation source: seawater | place: Mediterranean Sea | collected 2009 | reverse complement strand
TATAAATCAACCTGCCGTTGTTGGGAAAAATAATATTTCATATCAAGGAGATGTGGATACAGATTCCACAGCAAACTTTTTTCAAAAACTAATTGTATCAGGTGGAAGGATATTATTTAATTCAAGGACTTTCAAAATTAATGGTCCTATCGAATCAAAAGTTCGACTTGAATATTTATTTTGTACTGGGGAAATGTTTCACCCAAAATATGAGAAGTAGATGAAAATTATAAGTTTAAAAAAAATTAAAAAAATTCTCGCCTCTCCAATAGGAGAGTTAATTTATAAAGCTCAGAAAATTCACAAGAAGAATTTTAAAAAAAAAGAAGTTCAACTCGCTTCATTAATATCAATAAAAACTGGTTCTTGTCCAGAAGACTGTAAGTATTGTCCTCAATCTGCTCACTACAATGTAGAGTTAAAAAAAGAAAAGCTGATTAATTTACTTTCATTAGAAAATGCAGCGATTAGAGCAAAGAAGAATGGCGCACATAGATTTTGCATGGGCGCAGCGTGGAAAAAATTAAGAGACGGTAAAGACTTAGATACTGTTATAAACATGATAAAAACTGTAAAATCACTTAAACTCGAGGCATGTGTTACACTTGGAAGTGTAACAAAGGTACAGGCTAAAAAATTAAAAGAGGCGGGGTTGGATGCTTACAATCATAATATTGATACTTCACCAGATTTTTATAATAAAATCATCACCACTAGAAAATTCTCCGAAAGAATTGATACCATTAACAATGTTAGAGAGGCAGGTATAGAAGTTTGTTCAGGCGGTATTTTAGGTATGGGAGAAAGTTGGGATGATAGAGCAAAGATGCTTAAAATATTGTATGATTTGAAACCCCATCCTGAAAGTGTTCCAATTAATGCTCTTGTTCCAGTCAAAGGGACTCCATTAGAACATAGAAAAAAAATTGACTCGACCGATATCATTAGAATGATTGCGACTGCAAGGATTATTATGCCAAAATCCAGAATAAGATTATCTGCAGGCAGAAAGTCATTCTCTAAAGAAACTCAAATGCTTTGCTTATTATCAGGGGCTAATTCAATCTTTTACGGTGATAATCTTCTTACTACTGAAAATAATGACATGCTTCAGGATAAGAAATTAATTGCAGAATTTAATATGGTTAATAAAAAAATTCTTGGTAAATCAGAAAAAAGTAAAAGCAAAAATCAAAAAAAAAAAATTATCCAAATGGATAATTATGTTTAGCAACTTTTGATTTTTTATGGATGAAAAATTCTTAAATATTGTTCTATATAATCCTCAAATACCACCAAATACTGGGAATATTATAAGATTGTGTTCTAATACTAGTTCGAAACTACACCTTATCAAGCCGTTTGGTTTTGACTTGAATACCAAAAGTTTGAGGAGAGCTGGTCTTGATTATGAGGCAAATTATCAAACTTACGAAAACTTTAGCGAATTCATAGAATCACAAGATAAAAAAACCAAAAGATTCTTTGTTTCAAAGTTTGGAGAAAAAATTTATTCTGATCAACGATTTAATCATGGTGATAGTTTAATATTTGGGTCAGAGACAAATGGTTTACCAGAATCATTAATAGAAAGTTACAAATACCCAAGACTCTTTATACCCATGAGGCAAAAATGTCGATCGATTAACTTGAGCAATGCAGTGGCAATATGTGTTTATGAAGCATTAAGACAAAACCATTTTTTCAATCTTGATAGATATAAAGAATAATATCTCTTTTAAAAAATTTTGATCTAGAAATAGTATATTTTTTAAATCTTCTATGTAACAATTCAGAAATTCTTTTTTCTGTTGTGTAGTAGATATTATTTATAATTTCAGTTTTGTGTGAAAATTGTAAATTCATCACAATAGCTTTTTTACAAAATTTAGAATAGTAATGTAGATCATTCATAACATACTTTTCCCACAAAGTTAAATTGTTGGTAATTGCTAAGTTGTAAGTTCCAGACAGTAACAAATAGTCAACCAACAAGTCTTTTTTTGGTTTTTTATAAAACATTATATTTGGGTATTTTTTTTTACACTCCTTCAATAGAAATTTATTTATATCAATGCCACAATAACTAATAAACTTATCTAACCCCTTATCTCGAAGATATTTATAGAATACTCCGTATCCGCAACCAATGTCCATGATCGATTTTTTTTCTTCATCATTTAAAATGAAATTCAGTAGTTCTTCATACCTTTTAATTTGATTGTATTCTGAGTTCCAAAAGACACCTGATGGGGTTAAACCATTTTTTTTAAGATTTTTTGTATAAATCTCCTCTATAATTTTATTAATGATGAACTTTAACAAATGATTAAATTAAATTTGAAAAAATAGTTTTTAAATTTATATTAGTCTAAGAATACATTTTTTTTCAAGGGGTATATATGAATATTATAAAATTAGCCGTATCTAGCGCATTCATTACGGGTGCTTTAACGGCAGGAGCTTTCATAAGTGGAGCCATTATTGGTAATTTGTGCAAAAAAAAGGATTTTTTAAATAATTTAAAAAAAATGTCTATCAAGAAAAATAAGAGTGCTTCAACAAAAGATATTGATAATTAATATGCTTATTCTTATGTTAATAAAAAATCAACTAACAGATAGGTAAAATATGAAAAAGTCAATAACTGCTCTTATGTTTATAACAGGTCTTTTTTTTTCTAATATTTCTTTTGCTGCTCATTGTTCCGGTGGCCATAAAGAAGTTAAAGACGAAACGGAGACTACAACTTCCGAACCTACAGAGGAAGTTAAAAATTAACTTAATCTAGTGTGCATGGGAAATTATATCTGGCTCAGTTTAATCTCAAATTTGTTGATTATTCCAGTTGCTTCCTATGCTCACACTTTTATAGTAAATCTAAATTATTTTATCTAAATTCTTATTTTATGAGAGACGTGATTGTTTTTTTAAAATGCAATCTTTTTTCTGACTTTGACTCTGAATCAATCTTTTGCCAATAAAATATTTTTTTTGATTCATTATTAAATCTAAAAATCACTAAAGATTGAATGAGTTTGTGTCACTCGTTTGAAGGGTCATCTCCAGTTTTCCAATTAGACAATTGTTTTTCATATAAATTAAAGTCATCTCCAGAATGTTCGGTAAATGTGAGATACTGATTACATGTTTTTATACCGATATTACTTTGCATATAATTCATGAAAGTCAAAACAATTGTTCTCTTTTGTTCGGATGTTCTGCCTTTTCTTATATCAAAATTCATGATACATACGGGTTCACTAGGTTTCGTTCTACCTAGACATAAATTTGCCTTTTGGGATTGTCTTATACTGACTGCAATATGATCGGTACCAGTCATCATTATTTCACCAAATTTTTGTTTGGAAAAATCTAATAAATCTTTAATTTGTTGTTTATCAACTTCTTTTGAAAATTCAAACTTCAGGTAAGGCATACATTACAATAAATTATTTTTTTTAATCATTGAAGTTTTTTTATAATTAAAGACGCAAAATTTTAGTATTTCAGTTTTATTGAATTTAACAATTCATATTGTATTATAAAATTTCTTCACATGTAATGGTTGATTACGCTCTAGCATAGTCAGGGTCTCTTTTCCGTCGAGAGTTAATTTGAATAAAGATCACTTTAGGACTCAGAATTATGGAAGAAATAGGCTCAGACAAATCAAGATCAAAATATTTCGAACTTGCTCACTGGAATTAATAAATTAGAATTTAAGCCATAGAGTTGAAGGCAAATAAAAGAATTATGGTGTAAACCATAAAACCAATCAAAACTAACACTATTTGATTGATTCTAGGGTAATTCTCTTTCGCTAATTCTTTAACCTGATATAATAAATTAGGCCATGTGTATGACACAAAATCTCCTTGAGACATTACATTTATTAGTTTTCCGTTTTTGTCAACGACAGGAACATGTCTAAATCTTTCATTAGACATTTGTCTTAACCAATTAACTAATTCGTCATCTTTATCTGCAACTTTTACAGGTGATGTCATGATTTGTTTAAGTTTTGTCTTTTTGGGGTCCATTTCACCATTAAGAAGTTTTTTCATGAAATCTCTTTCGGTCACTATCCCAACAATCTTTTTGTTTTTATCTGTAATAACTACTGAACCAAAGTTCTCAATCGACATCTTTTTGACTGCCTTAATTACAAAGTCGTTTTCACCGAAAGTTAATGGCGGCTTTTTACTTTTAAATTCTGGTCTATCACAAATTTTCATAATCTCTCCATTCCTAAAATTGCAACTAAATGTTGGGCTAAATATCAATAGATAATTTGGATATTATAATATATCTTTTTGCGTTCAATATAAAACTAAAAAAGTAAGATCCTATATTTAGTGTTATTTTAGTAAACTCTAATATAAAATTTTACTAGCTATTAGAATCCAAAAAGATAAAAAAATGATAGCAGTAATATTCATAAAAATACCCACTCTGACCATAAAAGAAATTGTAATTTTGTTAGTTGAGAAAACAATTGCATTGGGAGGCGTTGCAATTGGCATCATGAAGGCACAACTAGCAGTCAGAACAACCGGCAGTGTTAGTAAAACTACATCCAAGTTATTAACACTAGCAAAGGAAGCCACAATAGGTAAAAAAAGTAGTGTAGTGGCTGTATTACTTGTTACCTCTGTTAAAAAAGAAATGAGGAACGCAATTAATAATATGATAATGACTTTATCAAAATTATTCAGATAACTTAAAGTTCCAGAAATCCATTCCGCCAAACCTGAAGTTTGAATTAAGTTAGCTAGACTTAACCCTCCACCAAATAAAATTAAAATGTTCCAAGGAATTTTTGTATACCACTCATTATTCAGAATAAATTTGTTCTTTCCATATGGCACAAAAAAAAATAAAAAAGCACCAAAAATTGCAATTCCTGTGTCACTTAAATTTAGGTTTAGGTGATTGTTTATAATACGCCTAGAAATCCATAAAGATATTGTCATTATCATTATTAAGAGTGTTATCTTTTCTTTAGGTTTCAAAGAGCCTAATTTTTTATAGTTTTTTTGAAAAATTGATTTTGTAAATTTTTCATTTTTAATCAGCAAACTTGAAAAAAACCAAAAAATAGTTAAAAGAAAAAAAACTAAAGGAAAACTAAAAAGGATCCATTCAATAAAGCCAATATTTATTCTGTAATTTTCATATAAAAATCCGGCCATTATAGCATTTGGTGCAGTGCCTATTAACGTTGACATACCACCAATAGATGAGGCATAAGCAATTGACAAAATCATTATTTTAACAAAAAAAGTATCGTCTTTCTCATCAATTTTATTTATAACTGTTAATAAAATTGGTAACATCAATAAACAAGTTGCAGTATTTGATATCCACATACTTAAAAAAGCGCAACTTATAATAAATCCTGCAAGAATATTTCTTTTATTAGATCCAATTTTTGCTAAAATTAATATCGCCATTCGGAGGTGTAATCCACTATTCTGAAAACCCAATCCGATAATAAACCCGCCGAGAAGTAAAAAAATTATCGGATTAGCATAGGGTCTAGCTGCTTCACCTATCTGAATATCTGTTATAATAGGGACTAAGATTAATGGCAATAGTGCAGTTACTGACAAAGGCAGTGTTTCTGTTATCCACCACATTGCCATGACCAACATTAAACCTAAAATAGTCCACCCATTTTCAGAAAGGTTTTCTGGTGGTTCTGAAATTTGAAAAAACATAAAAACTGATACTCCCAACAGTTGAAAACTTATTTTTTTATACAATTTTAGTTTCTCCCCAAAATATATTTCGTAAATGTTCTAGTTTCTGTTGAACATGTTTTGTTAGGTATTACGGTTTTTCTAATTAATTTCCAACCTAATTTTCTGTGTATTAATAACTCATTTGCTGTACATTTCCTAAACTTTTTTCTCTTCCACCAGGACGTGTTGTTTGTAATTAAATAAAGTTCTTTTTTTTTCATTTTAAATATATATTTTTTGCTCTCATAACTATAAAAGTTAAAATTATGAAAAAAATTGAAAGAGTAAATTTTATTTTAAATTATTTAAATAAAATTTATCCGATAACACCCATTCCACTCAACCATAAAAATAAATTTGAGCTTCTTGTTGCGGTATTACTGAGCGCTCAATGCACTGACGAAAGAGTTAATAAAGTTACACCAAAACTTTTTTCTTTAGCGAATAATCCTACGAAAATGCATAGAATTAAACAAAAAAAAATATATGAAATCATCAAGCCATGCGGACTTGCACCAAAAAAATCCAGAGCTATTTCTTCATTATCTGCTATTTTAGCAAACAAATTTCAAGGCAATGTACCTGAAAGTTTTGAAGAACTTGAAAAACTTCCAGGTGTAGGACATAAAACTGCAAGTGTAGTCATGTCTCAGGGTTTTGGACATCCGGCATTCCCTGTTGATACACATATTCATCGATTAGCCCAAAGATGGGGACTAACTAGTGGAAAGAATGTAAAACAAACAGAGAAAGATTTAAAAAGGCTATTTCCAATTGAATCCTGGAATAAACTACATTTACAAATAATTTTTTATGGTAGGAAATATTGTAAAGCAAGAGATTGCTATGGTTTAACGTGTAAAATTTGCAAGGAATGTTATCCGAATCGTAAAAAAGGAATCAAAACAAAGAAAGCTTAAATTAAACTCATATTTAGTACGCCTTCCATCTTTTCAGCCATTTCCGATTTACCAGTTCTGCTGTCACCAACTGTTGCCACAGTAATACTAATTTCTTTGACTTTTTTACCTATTTTTTCTCTCTTTTCTAACGCTGTATTTTTAATTAACTCTATCATATCCTTTGCTGCTCTCTCGGGTCCATGATGCTCAACCATATCTCTATCTTTGAAACCAAAATCATTTAGTTTTTTGGTAGAATTCTTTGCATAAACACCTGCCATAAGCATACTATGCGCGACACCAATTTTCATCTTTCCAGCCTTTACCCTATATCTAATAATCTGAAAAAATTTTTCTTCAATTAATTTAAATCTTTTACTTAAATCAATATGTTCTGGTAAATCGTTCCAGTCTTTATCTTTTAAAAGAGGGAATGGGTTTGCCCAATAACTAATTTCAACATTACCTCTGTGTGTTTGAGTGCTCCCGGCGGCGACCCTGGCACCTCTTCTAAAATGTTCTAAAGCCCTTTCTACAGACATATCTACATCCATACATGATTCTCCAGGCTTAATTAAATTGTAATTATTAAGGTAAAGGAGTATGTCTAGTTCAGATCCTGTTGATACCTCTGTGTAGTCAGTAACCGGAATTATTTGTCTGGCATTTGTACCCGAATGTTTGTTATAGCCAATTTCTCTTCCTTCCATCTGAATTTTCGCTTGTTCGCTAAAACCATCCAGGCAGGCAAATGCTCCTGTTTCAGTACCATAAAAATAAGGTATTAACTCATCGTCTTTAGAATTTGAATGACCATTTAAAAATGTTGCCCTCCCCATATCATCAGCCTTAACGAATGAATCAAAAATATATGGCTCATTTGTCTTTGAATTAAACCTCACTAGATAACGCGTGCATCCACAGTGAAGTGGCATGTGATCATTAAGAATACATAGTACATTGTGCAGGGTTAGTATTGGCTTTTTCCCGTACCCGAAATATTTACAATCTTCAAGATTAGGAATGAGACCAACCAGTAAGTTATTTGGTTTATCATAAAAATATCCTAAATCTTCCATCGTTGAGTTTGGACTACCATAAATAAACACTCCATCTGGTTTATTTTTTGCCAATTTTCTTACTTTTGAGAATGGAAATAAATTTAGCAAACCTGGCTCTAACTCGATGCAACCTCTTGACTTATTAATGTATGCCACAATATTCCAATTGCCTACTTCAAAGGGTATAGCAATGTAGTCTTTAGGATTAAATTCACTATTTTTGTATGGATTATGCTTGAGAGCAAAAAACGGGAATGCTCTTTTATTCGCATGGGTTCTGTAATGAATACCTGTTCTCATATCCGCATGAGTTGTCAACGGAACTTGGTTCAATTTTGAGTAGGATCTTGGTAAATTTATATTTTTACCTGATATTTCTCCACAAGTTACGTTCGGTTGACATTCTAAACCCTGAGTTCTACGTACCCCAACGTTAAAACCTACTTTTTTTAGTAAAATTCTTCTGGTCTCTAAAATCAATTTGTTGAGTTTTCCTGCTCTTGAAGTTATTCTGTCCTTGATTGATTCAGCGCTTTCTTTTGAATTAAGAATTTTGTCATGAAGTTTGATTAGTCTAACATAAGATTTTTTTCTAAAATGATGAAAAGAGCCATCAATAAATCTGACGTTTTGTCTATTTTGCATTAGATCATCCAAATCCATTTTTTTCTTTATTTTCAGTAGATTTATGAAAGTCGACGGATTTAAAGATTTGATAAATTTTATTTTGTGAAAAATTTCTTGTTTTTGATCACCTTCTTCTCTCAACTTTAGTTGGTTAATGAATTGTTTTTTATAAATTGTTAGGTACTTGTCAAAAGCTCTACTACTTAGCAGCTCTAGGGGAGTTTTGCATGTATCCCTGATTTCTAGAATTTCTTCCATACTGAAATATCCGATATTGATTTATAAAAAAAAAAATCGAAAAATTCAAGTATTTAAAACATATTAGGTTAAATTTCATTTGTATTTTTTAAAAATAAACTATATTTATAGTAACTATTGTTGTATAATTATAAATAAATAAGATTTTTTTTAATAAATTTTTATGAATACCAATACTCAATCTGCACTTAATAAACTTAGTGAAACCAACCTTAAGGTAACCAATCAAAGGAAAAATTTGATTAAACTGATTTTTGCTAATGGTGATGCACACCATACTGCTGAAGATATTTTTAAAAAAGCCAATAAGAATAGTCTACAGGTTTCTCTAGCTACAGTTTACAATACACTTAACTCGTTGACTGATATTGGAATGTTAAAGGCAATAAGGACAACAGGCGACAAAATCTATTTTGATACTAACCTAAAAGAACACTTCCATTTTTATTGTGAGAACTCGGGTAATCTAACTGACATAAATACATCAAATATTGAAATATCCAATATGCCAGAATTACCCACAGGAAAAAAAATTCGTTCCATAGATGTTGTAATTAATATTAAGGATAAAAATTTAGAATAATTCTAAATTTGTATTGACATTAACTCCTCACTAACTAATTAATTTATATATATGTTAAATTAACGTAGTGTTAATTAAAATAATTTTTACGTGGTTTTAGAGAAAGGATTCAAAATGGATGATATCAGTAAATGTCCTGTAATGCATGGTTCAGCAACAAAAAATGATGGCTTGAGTACTTCAAACAAAGACTGGTGGCCAAATCAACTTAATATTGGAATTTTACATCAGCACGATAAACGTTCTAATCCAATGGATATTGAATATAGCTATAGAAAAGAATTTCTTAAATTGGACTATTTCGCTCTTAAAAAGGATTTAACTGACCTTATGACTGATTCTAAAGAATGGTGGCCTGCAGATTACGGCCATTATGGACCTTTCTTCATACGGTTAACTTGGCATGCAGCCGGTACCTACAGAACCTGGGATGGCCGAGGTGGTGGTGGTACAGGTGACCAAAGATTTGCTCCTCTCAATAGTTGGCCGGATAACGGTAATCTGGATAAGGCCAGAAGGTTACTCTGGCCATTGAAACAAAAATATGGTGGTAAAATCAGTTGGGCCGATTTGTTTATTTTGGCTGGTAATGTAGCTATTGAATCAATGGGCGGAAAAACCTTTGGATTCAGTGGTGGTAGAGCTGATATATGGTCTCCTCCGGAAGATATTTACTGGGGACAAGAGAATAAATGGTTACAAAACAAAAGATATACAGGTGATAGAGAACTTGAAACACCTTTAGGTGCTGTTCAAATGGGCTTAATATATGTTAACCCACAAGGGCCAGACGGCAACCCCGATCCAAGAGCAAGTGCTAGAGATATTCGAGAAACATTTGCTAGAATGGCCATGAATGATGAAGAGACAGTTGCGCTTACTGCAGGTGGACACACGTTTGGAAAGGCTCACGGTGCTGCACCTGAATCTAATGTCGGCTCCGAACCTGAAGGTGCTCCAATAGAACAAATGGGTTTCGGTTGGATGAATACTCATGGAACAGGAAAAGGTGGTGATGCTATAACTAGTGGAATCGAAGGTCCGTGGACGTCAAACCCTACCAAATGGGATAACGGTTATTTTGAACTTCTTTTTAAATATGACTGGGAATTAGTTAAAAGTCCTGCCGGTGCATATCAATGGCATCCGATCAACCCGGACGACGTTGACATGGCTCCTGATGCATCTGATTCATCAAAAAAGGTTACAACAATTATGACGACTGCTGACATGGCAATGAAAGAAGATCCGGCTTACAATAAAATTTCAAAAAGGTTTTTAGAAAATCCTGATGAATTTTCCGATGCTTTTGCTAGGGCCTGGTTTAAATTGTTGCATAGAGATATGGGGCCAAAGTCTAGATATCTTGGACCTGAAATACCTAAAGAAGATTTAATTTGGCAAGATCCTATCCCTGAAGGCAATACAACATATGATGTGGCTTCCGCTAAACAAAAAATTAAAGATGCAGGACTTTCTATCCAGGAATTGGTTGAAACAGCTTGGGCTAGTGCTTCAACATTTAGAGCAACTGATTTAAGAGGTGGAGCAAACGGTAGTAGGCTTAGACTCGCACCTCAAAACAATTGGGAAGCTAATAAACCTAACCAACTCAATAAAGTGTTGCGTTCATATGAAATAATTTCTACAGAAACAGGTGCTTCTATTGCCGATATAATTGTTCTTGCAGGAAACGTAGGCATTGAAATGGCTTCTGGCAGAACCTTAGATTTTATTCCCGGACGTGGTGACGCCACACAAGAAAATACAGATATTGAGTCATTTAGTGTCTTAGAACCACTTGCAGACGGTTTTAGAAATTATCAAAAAGGTGAATTTTCAGTCAGTCCCGAAGAAATGCTTCTTGATAGATCTCAACTTATGGGACTTACTGCCCCAGAAATGACAGCTCTAGTTGGCGGTTTTAGGTCACTTGGTATTAGTTCTAATGGTTATGGAGTTTTTACTTCGGATAACAATAAACTTTCGAATGATTTTTTCATAGAGCTTTTAGACATGAATGTAGAATGGAAGGCAGTAGGAAACAATTCTTACGTGGGTACCGATAGAGAGTCTGGTGAAAATGTTAAAACAGCAAGTAGAGTTGATTTAGTTTTTGGCTCAAACTCCCAACTTAGAGCTATTTCGGAAGTCTATGCTTGTAATGATTCGCAAGAAAAATTTCTTGATGACTTTATTTCGGCATGGAACAAGGTAATGAATTCTGACAGATTTAACACTTAGTACTTTCAACGTTTACTCTATAAACGTTTAGTTTGTAGTTTTAAATGAAAATAGTTAGTCTAATCCCGAGTGCAACTGAGATCGTAGATTTTCTTGGGCTAACCAAAAATCTAGTCGGAGTTTCTCATGAGTGTGATAGTCCTAATGTGGTTAGGTCTCTTCCAGTAATAACTAAAAGTAAAATCAAAGTTGATTCTAAATCTTTGTTAATAGACAATAGTATAAAAAAAATTTTAGAACTTGGCCTGTCCGTTTATGGTGTTAATACAAATATTCTTAAAGACCTTAACCCAGATATAATCATTACTCAGTCTCAATGTTCAGTTTGTGCCGTATCACTCAACGAGTTAAAAAAAAGCTTGGGATCGTGGCTCGATAAAGATACGAAATTAATAGATCTTTCACCTAATTCATTAAATGATATATTACATGATATAATTCATGTTGGAAAAATATTAAATAAATCAAAAACTGCTATCGAAAAAGTAAATTATATCAAAGATAAAATCATATTTATTAAACATAAACTCAAAAATGAGGAAGAAAAAAAAATCTTGTGTATCGAGTGGTTAAACCCAGTAATGATAGCTGGAAATTGGATGCCAGATTTACTTAGAGTCGTTAACGCAAGTGGTTTTCTTGTTCAAAGTGGACAAAATTCAATATTTACAAGTCTGGAAAAGTTAACTGAGGAGCATATTGATAAAGTTATTCTGATGCCGTGCGGTTTTGATATAAAAAGAATAAAAAAGGAATTACAATTTGTTGATAGAAACTTGAAAACCTTTTTCAAAAATAAAGATGTTTATTTGGTTGACGGAAACAAATTTTTTAATAGACCTGGTCCAAGTATTCTAGAAAGTTTAAATATATTATCGGAAATAATTCATCCAAATATTTTCAAGCCCTCACCTAGTATTAAAAGATGGTTAAAATTATAAAGTTTTATCTTCTACCTAAACTTGCGTGTTTTTCAACAATTTCACCTGCTATTTCTCTGGCCTCAGCACTTTTTTTGATTTGCCAAATCTTTTCTTTGGCAATTCGCGAGTTTTTTTTATTATCTATGATAGTATCTACATAATTTTTTTTTATTGTAAAATTTAAAGATTTTTCTTCAATAAAATTAATTTTCCACGGCTCATGTATCAAATGAGTAGGAAGATTTCTTAACTCGGGAACCCATTTTCTAATAAAAATTCCATTTGGATCTTGATCATAAGATTGTTTGATTACATTGTAAACTCGAATACTATTTATTCCTGTTGTTCCAGATTGCATTTGTATTTGAGGGTAATGAATACCAGGTTCAAAATCTGTAAATTTAGAGGCTAGGTATTTTGAGGTTATTTTCCAGTCTAACCATAATTGATATGAGGCAAAAGATATTATCATTGCTCTCATTCTAAAATTTAGCCAACCTTTTCTATTTAAATATCTTAGACAAGCGTCTAAGAAAGGAAATCCAGTATTTCCAACTTTCCATCTTGAATAATAATCCTCATTAAAATTCTGTTCACGTAATCCATCATATGATGGATGCAGGTTTTCGTTCTCAATTGCAGGTTCATCATGTAATTTTTGGATAAAATGACAATGCCAGGCTAACCTTTTTTTAAAAGAATAAAGTGAAGAACTATCTAAACTTTTATTTCTGTGAATAGTCAAAGATTTAATTATTCTACGAATAGAAATCGTTCCAAAAGATAGATGTGGACTTAATCTAGAACATGAATATTCCGCGGATAGTGGACTAGACATTTTTTTTGCGTAATTTATATGTCTTTCTTTTAAAAAGCTTGATAATAACCTATTCGCATTTTCTTCGCCTCCAGATTGAATAATTTCGTTTTGATATAGATATTTTTTTTTAAAAAGATTTGTAGTGTTAATAAATTTAGTAGTTCTAGGTTTACCAATTAATGGAGTACTTACATATTTATTCCAGTTATACGACCAGCTATTTCTTTGCCTATTACCAATTTGAACTCCAAACTGATTGGATTGATTCCATTCTATGTTTTTTAAGTTTAGATAGTTTGAAATTATTTGATCAAGTTTAAGAAAAAATTTATTTTTAAATACCCTATGTGAAAATATTTTTGTAATTTTATATTTGGCAATTAACATTTCAAAAATTTCAAGTGTATTTCCTTCAAAAAAGTTTAAGTAGGCATTAATATTTTTTAAATTCGTGGAAAGATTCTTTAATGAATCATCAAGAAATCTTAAATGAAAACTACTTGTTGTATTCTGTTTCAAGTAATTTGAATCTAGTACAAATAATGGAAGACAACCATCGCATTGAGAGGCATCAAAGAAAGCTTTGTTATCATCAATTCTTAGATCATATCTAAACCACATTATTGAATTTGTCATAACTTTTAAATGATTAGTATTCCCTAAAATACAATTTAATTTTAAAAAAAGTAGCATAACTTTAAATGGTATTTGACGTCACATACACTATATATAGGTGATGTCTTTAGCCATAAATGTAGCCAACTTGTCAAAAATTTACGATAACGGTTATGAAGCTCTTAACAAAATAAATTTTACTGTAGAAAAAGGTGAAATATTCGCACTTTTAGGACCCAATGGTGCCGGGAAATCAACATTGATTAATATTATCTGTGGTATAACCAAAAAGAACTCAGGTTCTGTGAAAATTTTTAATTTTGATAACATACAAAATTATAAAGAAGCAAGATCACTTATAGGTTTAGTACCTCAAGAAATTGCTACAGATTCATTTGAAAAAGTAATAAATGCATTAAAATTTAGTAGAGGACTTTTTAACAAGAAAAAAAACATTGCATATCTTGATAACATCTTAAGAGAGTTTGCATTAATAGATAAAAGAGATGATCAGATAAGAACTCTCTCTGGTGGAATGAAAAGAAGATTATTAATCGCTAAAGCATTATCTCATGAACCTAAGATTCTCTTTCTTGATGAACCGACTGCAGGAGTTGATGTTGAATTAAGAAAAATATTGTGGAAAAACCTGATTAATCTAAAGAAAAATGGCATCACCATATTTTTAACTACTCACTATATTGAGGAAGCTGAAAAATTAGCAGATAGGGTAGCTATAATTGATAAGGGTAAGATAATAATAATAGAAAACAAGAAAAAGATAATGACTAAATTTGGAAAGAAAGAGATCAAAATAAAACTTAAAAAAAAAATAAAATTAATTCCAGAGATTTTAACTAAGTATAATCTATTAAAAACAACAAGAGGTGACCAACTGATTTACAACTATAACTCAAAAGAATCAGTGGAGGATTTATTATTTGATTTAAGTACATCTGGTATAAAATACGAAGACTTGGAGGTGAAACAAAAAACATTAGAAGAAATTTTTATTAGTTTGGTTAAAAAATGAACTTTAGAGGGATTCAAGCAATCTACAGGTTTGAAATGTCAAGAACATTTCGCACTTTAGGACAGAGTATAGCTTCACCTGTGCTTTCTACAATATTATACTTTATTGTTTTCGGAACAGCTATCGGCTCCAGAATTGGGAATATTGATGGCATTGAATACACCTCATTTATTGTACCCGGACTAATAATGTTGACTATTTTGGGACAAAGTATTTCGAATTCGTCATTTGGAATTTATTTTCCCAAATTTAATGGTACTATATATGAAATACTATCTGCACCTATGTCTCCATTTGAGATTACATGTGGTTATGTTTTTGCTGCAGCAAGTAAATCAATTATGGTGGGATTAATCATATTATTAACCTCATCATTATTTATAGAAATAAATATTACTCATCCTGTTTGGATGATTTTACTCCTAATTCTTATAAGTTCAACATTTAGTCTGTTTGGTTTTATCATTGGTATTTGGGCGAATGATTTTGAAAAACTTCAAATAATACCACTTCTTATCATAACTCCTCTCACATTTTTAGGAGGTAGTTTTTATT
>MDTB01161368.1_pt1 | contig 15369 bp, 15 predicted proteins | sample 811161 | NCBI WGS metagenome assembly MDTB01 (sample SAMN05326650, study PRJNA326480) | marine metagenome | isolation source: seawater | place: Mediterranean Sea | collected 2009 | reverse complement strand
GAGATTAATAGCTGCAAATAAGATTACTTATAATGATGATATACAGGTAATGAATTTATCAAGAAATGCTTCTGTTGAAGATGCTAATAAGGGGCTTTTAGGAGAATATATAGAAATTCAATATTTAGATTCAATATTAGAAACTATTGAAGTTGATGAAAATGCTTTTGCTTATAATAATTTAGATATTAGAGTTGAAAAAAAAGGTCCATATCAAGAATTCAGAGACGAAATGAAAAGTAGTAATATGATTGCTGAATTTGAAAATGAAAGAATTTCTAATCTTAAATTGTATAATATGGCTTCAACTTTATATCATTTAGTTGATGATAGTTTGTTAGCAGGTACTAATGATGTTTCAGGAGATACTATAAGTATATTTTTTAATTTTGATGAATTGTCTCAATTAAATGTAAAAGGTGGAGCGAAGGGTAAATTTAAACCTGAAAGAAATAACACGAGTATAGATACTACAATTTACTATGGCGCTGAATATATTGATTATGATATTGATTTAAGATCATCTTTTTTATCTAAAAATGCATTTGTTGAATATGAAGATACCGAACTCAAATCGGGAAATATTTTAATAAATTGGGATACTAATATATTAGATGCTTCTACTTTGGGTGATGAGTTCCCTGCAATTAAAACTAAAGGTGAATCTCCTATGAAAGGTCATAATATGGTGTTTGATTTGGTAGAAAAGCATGGTCGAATTACCAAGGGAAATACTTCAATAAATAAAGGTATTTATCATGGCAATGAAGTATTTAGAGATGAGCCAAATATTTTTCATGTCAACAACAGCAAGTATACATCATGTGATTTAGAACATCCTCATTTTTATTTGGGAAGTAAGCAAATGAAAATGATACCAGGAGATAGAGTAATAGCTAAGCCAATTTGGCTTCATATCTATGATATTCCTATAATTGGACTACCTCTAGCTGTATTTCCAAATAAATCAGGAAATAGACAGAGTGGTTGGATTATGCCATCTTTTGATTCCTATAAAAGTATTGGAACTGGTTTTAGAAATTTAGGCTATTATTGGGCACCTAATGATTATATGGATGAGAAAATTGTAGTAAACTTTTTTGATAAGCAAGGTATTCATATTAATTCATTTTTTAAATATAAAAAAAGAAGTGGTGATAGATGGCATAATTTTCAATATAATGGTTATCTTTCAGGAACATTTAAAAGAAGAGTTGTAAATAAAAAAATAGAAAATTTATTTAACGAAAAGAATATTAAAGAAGATCAGCGAATAAGTTGGAGCCATACTCAAAAATTTGATCCAACGCAAAGATTGGCCATTAAATATGAATTTATTTCAAATAAGGACGCATATCAAAATGATCAAGAAGTTGATTTAGCAAATCGATTAAAACAAAATTTATCATCATCATTTAATTATAGTAAAAATTGGAAAGCAAATTCATTATCAATAGGTTTTAATCATTTCCGTGATATGTCTATTGAAAATAAATCACCCACTACGTTTAATTATTTAAATGAAGGGCGTTATAAACCATACAAGTACCAAGATGGTCCTAAAATAAATTTTAGAGCTGGAAATAAGAAATTATTTGGTAGTGGCGATAAATGGTACAACAAAATTAATACATCTTATTCAATGAATTCAAGTTTGGGTAGAAAAGATCATTGGCTTGTTAAAAAAGATGAACTTTCTTGGGATGCAAATGATACTACAAAAATAAAACATGGTGGTATAAAGCATAAAGCTCAACTTAATGCTCCTCAAACATTTTTTAAATGGCTTACAGTAAATCCTAATATATCGTTAAGAGAAGATTGGATATTCACTTATTCTGTACTAGATACTTTGGGAAATGAACTTGAGATTGATAGTTTTAAAAGAAGGATGACTTGGAATACTTCAATTTCAGCAAAAACAAAAATTTATGGACTTTTTCCAGTTAAAATTGATAACTTACATGCGATTAGGCATGTAGTTACTCCAACAATAAGTTATAAGTATCAACCAGATTTTTCTGAATCTAAATATGGATATTTTCAAGAAGAAGGTATAGATTCACCCTTCGATTACTTTAGAGGATCATATGTTGGTAGCACTTCGAGTTCAGAAAAAAAATTATTTAGTATTTCAATTAACAATATTTTTCAAGCAAAAATACAAGATGATGAGGGAAAATATGATAAGTTAAATTTTTTAACCTGGAATTCTTCATTTTCATATAATACTGTCAAAGATTCTTTACAATTATCAGAAATATCTTCTAATATAAGAATTAGAAACTTAAGCGGTAGTGAATTATTTAGGGTAAGAATGTATCATAGCTTTTATAAATTTGATGATAAAACAGAAAAAGTAATTGATGAATTAATTGACTTTAAAAATGGTAATTTTTTACGACTTACTAGAATAAATATTTCAACAGACTTAAAATTAAAAGTAGTAGGATCAAAATATAATAAGAAATATAATTCAAAAGCAGATTCTACTGAAAAAGATATAGAAGATATATTTTATTCAATTGAAAATCAATCAAGTGATAAACCAAAAAGTAGTGTTTGGGATTCTAAATTACAATTTAAATACAGCGCTGATTGGAAGTATTCAGATAATGATTGGGATTATAAATTTTCTTTAAAAACTATTAATGCAATCAATATATCTAAACATTGGACGCTCTCATATGTAGCTGATTTTAATTTAAAAAATAAAGAAATGACTTATCATAGTCTAAGAGTATATAGACCATTGCATTGTTGGGAATTTAGTTTTAATTTTTGGCCTAGAGGAAATAGCTCTGGTTTTTCTTTAAGAATAAATGTAAAAAATCCTGAACTTCAAGATATTAAAATTACCTCAAAAGATGGTCGAAGAGGATTTGCGGGATTTTAAAACTATTATTTCTTTGACTCTATAACTTTAAATTAACAAATTTTAGTAATATGAATTTATATGATAAATTAAATGAAGATTCAATTTTAGTTCCTTTAAAATCATCAAATAAACTTGAAACGATAGAAGAAATTTTATATCATCTTCAAAATTATGATGTATTATCTGATACTATTAAATTATTTAAATCTATGATAAATAAAGAGGAGACCTTACCATCAGCTGTTGGACGAGGTATAGCTTATCCTAATTTTATTTCTAAAGAAATTGATAGTTTAGTTTGTGTTTTAGGAATTTCAAAAATAGGAATAGATTTTGATTCACCAGATGGGCAACCTTGTCATTTGATCTTACTTACGTTAAGTTCTGAAAATGAACCACTTGAACATAGAAAATTTATAAATAGATTTAGGACTATGTTTGAAAATCCTAAAACTCGATATAGTTTAATTGAGGCTAAAAGTTCTAAAGAAATAATTGAAATTATAAAAAACTGGGAAAAAGAAGATTCAAAAATGGATGATTTAAATTAATGATTAAATTTCGTAATATTAAAGGAACACATGACCTTTTACCAGAAGAAGTTTCCATATGGAGACAAGTAGAAAATATTATTCATTTTATAATGGAACAGCATGGTTTTGGTGAAATTAGAACACCTGTTTTTGAGCACACAGATCTTTTCATTCGGGGTATTGGAACAGATACAGATATTGTTAGTAAGGAAATGTATTCATGGAAAGATCAAGGTGATAATTTACTTACTTTAAGACCAGAATTGACTGCTCCAGTTGCCAGGGCCTATATTCAACATCAATTAGCTAATAAAAATCCAATGCACCGATTATACTATTTAGATTCTTTATTTAGAAGAGAAAGACCCCAGAAAGGTAGACAAAGGCAATTTCATCAATTTGGAGCTGAAGCAATAGGTTCTCCAAATCCTGAGCAAGATGCTGAAATAATAGCAGTAGCTTATAATATGTTTGAAAAATTTAAAATTACAAATATGACAGTTGTTTTGAATAGTATTGGAAGTCAGGAAATTAGACCAAAATATTTAAAATTACTTCGATCTAGTTTACTTAAGGTAAAATTAGAATTATGTAGTACTTGTCAAAATAGAATAGAAAAAAATGCATTACGTCTGTTTGATTGTAAAAATTTACATTGTCAATCATTATTAGATAAAAATGCACCATTAATTTTTGATCAAATTTCAGATTCTGATTATAAGCATTTTGATATTGTTAGGAAAATTCTTAATGAAATTGGCATACCATTTTATCATGATAAAAAATTAGTTAGAGGTTTAGATTATTATAGTCATACAACTTTTGAAATTACATCTACTTCATTAGGAGCCCAGAATGCTCTTTGTGGAGGAGGTAGATATAATAATTTAATAGAACAATTAGGAGGAAAGTCTACTCCAGCTGTTGGTTTTGCTGCTGGTCTAGAAAGATTAATACTTGCTATAGATAAAAGCCAATTTTCAGTACAAGTTCCAGATATTTATTTTATTCATTTAGGACAAGATTCTACGATCATAGCATCAAAAATAGCTAATGATATTCGTATGCGTCATAATAAGATAGTTGTATTTGAAGTTTTAAGAAGAAGTTTAAAAGCTCAAATGCGTGAAGCAGGACGAAGTAATGCTAAGATGGTTCTTATACTTGGAGATGATGAATTAAAAAGTAATAAAATAATTATTAAAAATATGCTATCAGGTGATCAGAAAAAAATAGCAATTTCTAAATTAGATCAATATTTTAGTAATTTAGATTAATTATAAACTTATTATCGAAAACTTAACTTATACTTGAAGAAATTAAAAAGGTAAAATAAAGTGATTAAAATTATATCATGGAATGTAAATGGGATTCGTGCAGTTATTAAAAAGGGTTTTTTAGAATTTATTGAAAATTATAAAGCAGATATTTTATGTATTCAAGAGACTAAAGCTCATCCGGATCAAGTTGACTTAGATTTACCAAACTATCCATATAAATTTTGGAATTCAGCAGAGAAAAAAGGTTATTCAGGCACAGCAGTTTTTTCAAAAGTAAAACCACTTAAATTTAATTATGGTTTAAAAATTGAAAAACATGATAATGAAGGACGAGTGATAACTCTGGAATTTATGGATCATTTTCTAGTTAATGTATATACACCTAATTCAAAAAGGGAACTTACAAGATTAGACTATAGGTTTAATGAATGGGATCGAGATTTTTTAAATTATCTTAGAGAGTTAGAAGAAAAAAAACCTGTAATATTTTGTGGTGATTTAAATGTTGCTCATAAAGAAATTGATTTAGCTAATCCTGCAACTAATAAAACTACTAAATCTAGACCAGGGAATGCAGGCTTTACTGATAAAGAAAGAGAAAGTTTTGATAATATTGTTAATAGTGGCTTCATTGATACTTTTAGGGTATTTAATGAAAATCCTGGGAACTATAGCTGGTGGAGTTATAGAGCTAATGCTCGTAATAGAAATATTGGTTGGAGAATTGATTATATTTGTGTTTCACAAGTTTTAAAATCTAATTTAAAAAATGCATCTATTTTACCTGAAGTTTTAGGTTCCGATCACGCACCAATTTCATTAGATATAAATTTATAAATATTTTGCTTTCAGTTAATAAAATAAAAACTCTTAAATCACTTCATAAAAAAAAATATCGAAAACAAGAAAATTCTTTTTTAATTGAAGGATTTAGATTAATAGGCCAAGCTTTATCTTCAGGGGCCAATTTTGAAGAAGTATGGTTAACATTAGAAAGTAAAAACTCTTTATTTGGAAAAAAAATAATTGAAGATTTAAAAAATAAAAACATTCCGTTTTGTATAATCCCTAAAAAAATAATTAAGCAAATGAGCGATAGTTTAAATGATCAAGGCATTGTTGCTCTTTTACCTATTCCTAAATATAATAAATTAAATCAAATTCCTGATAAATCGATATACTTAGATGGTATTTCTGACCCAGGTAATATGGGTACTATTTTAAGGACTGCTTCATGGTTTGGAATTAGATCTATTTTCTATTCTCCTGACTGTGTAGATTTATTTAATTCAAAGGTCGTTCGTTCTGCAATGGGTGCACATTTTTATTTTTTACATTTAGAGTTAATTTCTGATACTGAAAAATTTAAGAAATTTAAGAAAATAGATATAGAAATATTGGGTGCAGAAATGGATGGAAAACCTATTGATTCTTCAACTGATTTAAATTACTCAAAGTGGATGTTAATTTTAGGGAATGAGGCTCGTGGAATCAGTGAAGATATTAAAGAATATATATCTACAAGTATTTCTATAAAAGGTTATTCAGATTTAGAAAGCTTAAATGTATCCGTAGCAGCTGGAATTTTGCTTTATGCCTTATTATAAAAATTGTTACATTTTGAAAAGAAGTAGATTTAGGATTAAGATTTAATTAATATTAACTTTTAATATGCTAACCATTTTAGTAAAATATTTTTTAAGCATATTAATACTACAAATAGGTTTTAGTCAAGTTTCTCAATCTATACCTCCTTATAGTCTTAGAAATAACTTAGATAATTTATACCCTTCTATTAGTTTACCTTATGTAAATAGAGATCATTTGATAGAAGAAGATACTTTTAGACCTTTAGCAAAACCCAAACGATATGGATTTAAACACCAATTGAACTACTCACCTAATAATTCAGGTATTTGGACTGAAACTGAAGATGGAGGAAAGCTTTGGCAACTAAAGTTTATATCAAAAAATGCTTACGCTATAAGCATAGAGTATGAGAATTTTTATCTTCCTGAGGGTTCAGAGTTATTTATTTATAATCAAGACTATGAAATGGTTTTTGGTGCCTATACAGTAAAAAATAATTCTAACGAAGGTTATTTTTCCACTCCACTTATTAAAGGAGATGTAGTTATTATTGAATATTACCAACCCAAGGAAGTTGATGATAATGTTTCTTTTAATATCAAAGAAATTATACATGATTATAGAGATATAATGAACTATTATCCTGATTATGAAAGAGATTGGGAATGTGGAATAAATGTCATTTGTGAAGATAGAGATATGTACCAAGACCCAATAAATTCTACAGCATTTTTAGATATGGGTGGTTTTATTTGTTCAGGCTCTATGGTTAATAATGTAAGACAAGATTTAACGCCTTATTTCCTTACTGCATGGCATTGTATTGAGGGTGATAATCCATCGACATTCCGTTTCTATTTTAGTAAAGAAGCCTCATCATGTGATCAAACGTGGGCTAATTCAGGTCCATATGCATATGGTTCAAATTTAGTTGCAGATTCTAATGGGATACCAGGAGGAGATTTTGCTTTATTATTAATTACCGATGAAATTGATGAAAATTGGAATATATTTTATGCTGGTTGGGACGCAAGTGAAGAGTATCCTTTAGTTTCATGCGGAATACATCATCCAGGAGGTACAGGAAAAAAAATTAATTATGATAATGATATTGCCTATGGAGCATACTGGGATAATCCTGCAGATGGCTTAACCCATTGGCAAGTTAATTTTGATTCAGGGGGTACTGAAGGTGGTTCTTCAGGTTCTCCTATTTTTAATGATAGATTTAGAGTAGTAGGAGTATTAACTGGTGGATCTGGAGGCTGTGGAGATCCTTATCCTAGTTTATATGGTAAATTTCATCTTGGATGGAATTTAGAAATGCCTGAAAATAGAAGAATGCTTGATTGGTTAGATCCTGACTACTCAGGCATATTAGTTATTGATGGAACATATGAATCTGTTGAGAGTCTAACTGGAGATTTAAATGCTGATAATGAGATTAATATATTAGATATAATTTCTTTAGCTAATTTAATTTTAGAAAATGAATATTTACAAATTGCAGACTTGAATGAAGATTATACTTTAAATATATTAGATATCATTATAATGGCTAATATAATTTTAGAAAATACATAGATTAAATATCAATTTTTTTATTAAAAACCACACAACCTTGATTATTCCATTTAATATTTTTTAATTCTTTGTTTGTTATTTTTGGATCAAAATGTGTTAAAAATAGTTTTTTTACACTAGCTTGAGAAGCTATTTTAAATGCTTGAATGTCTGTTGTGTGATAATGTTTTTTTGATAATTCATGCATTTTATTAAGAAATGTTGCTTCGTGAATTAATATATCACAATTTTCAGCTAATTTTATTGTGTTAGAATTTGGCAAGGTATCAGTCACAAAAACGATTTTTTTCTTACTATCATTTAATTGATAACCCCAGCAAGGAATTTTATGTTTCATAATTAGACTTTGTAAATATATTCCATTATCTAAAATTAAATTATTTTTTTTTGAAATATTTTTCCAAACAAGATTTTGTTTATGTTCTGTTTGCAATGTATTGAAAGCTTCCAATAGATATTTTTTTAAGTTAGGTGGACCAACTAATGTCAAAGGTTTTTTAATACCATATATTTTGCGATAAAATAAAAGAGGTAATAAACCTCCAATATGATCAGGATGTAAATGAGTTATAATTATAAATCTAAGATTTTCCCATTTATATCCTGCATCTAACCATCTTAAATAACTACCCTCACCACAATCTATCATAACATCATATTTTGATGTTGAAATTATTATACACGATGTTCCTCTATCTTTTGTTGGAACTCCTGCAGAACAGCCAAGAATATGAAATGTTTTTAACATTAAGTATCAAGTTTAGGTTTCTGACGCATTTCTTTCTTAATAGATTGTTTTTTCTTATTATCTAAGATTTTTAATTTAGCTGAAAAAGGTTGTTTAGTTGGAATTCTGATTGGCTTTTTATACATCTTCTTGCTTATTTTTTCTCTTAGAAGACTAAGACATTTTTTTTTATTAATATATTGACTTCTTTCATCTTGACAAGTTGCAATAGTGTTGGAAGGTATATGTAAAATACGAATAGCTGAATTAGTTGAATTTATATGTTGACCACCTTTGCCTCTAGACTTAAAAGTCTCTACATGACATTCTTTAAGTAATTTTTGATCGTTTTTTGGAATTTTAAAATCAGTCATTAAGAATTAAGTAATACCTGCATTACCACCTAAATCTAATATATCAATTCCAAATTTTAGTGCAGCTTTTTCCCATTTATCAGCATTAGGAATTGAGAAAATAAAATTATCATCTGCAGGCATTAGCAACCAGTCACCATTTTCTAGTTCTCTTTCTAGTTGTCCCTTTTCCCATCCAGCATAACCAAAAGAAAATCTAAAATCATTAGGACCAGAACCATTTTTTATATCATGAATAATTTGATTATTAGATGTTAAAGCTATAGATTTAGAAATTGATAAAGTACCATTAGTAAGATAATCTGCATCATGTAATATTAGCCCCATTTCAAGTTTTACGGGTCCACCAAAGTATATTTTTGGTAATGGTTCAATTTGAGATAATCCCGTTTGTTCAATAATATCATCTATATTTTCAGAAATCATTGGTTTATTTATAATAATTCCCATCGCTCCATCAGAACTATGTTCACAAATAAAAATTAAACTTTTGGAGAAAATAGGGTCATTCATATGGGGCATAGATATAATAAAATGATTAGACATACTTTTCATAATTATGGTAAAATTAAGGTAATTCTATTTAAATAAAAGAGTAAAAATGAAATTTAATTATAAATTTAAGGAAGGTATTTTTGTAAAAAGACCAAATAGATTTTTAACTTTAGTAAAGTTAGGAAATGAACTAGTTGAAAGTCATTTACCAGATCCCGGTAGATTAAAAGAATTACTTGTTCCTGGTGTAAAAGTACTGTTAAAAGATGAAAAAGGAAATCATAGAAAAACTAAATTTTCAACACAGGCAGTATTTTATGATGATAAGCTCATTTCCTTAAATACTTTATTGCCTAATCAATATGTAGAGTATCTTATAAATAATAAAAAATTAGATTTTTTATCCAATTGGAAAATATATAAAAGAGAAGTAAATTGTAACAAACATAGGTTTGATTTTCAGTTAGAAAAAAATGGAAAACTTATGTATTTAGAAGTTAAATCTGTAACATTAGTTGAGAATAATATTGCTAAATTCCCTGATTCTGTAACTGTTAGAGGATCAAATCATGTAAAATATTTAGGTGATTTAGTTTTGAGAGGAGGCATGGCTATGGTTTTGTTTGTTATTCAAAGACATGACTCTATTATCTTTAAACCTAATTGGGAAAGAGATAATAATTTTTCTAATAATTTATTAGATGCATCAAAGAAAGGTTTATTTATTAGAGCAATTCATTCTAAGCTAACAAAAGATAAAATTCATTTATTAGGTGAAATACCTATAGAAATTAATCCATAATAATTATAAGTATTTATAATGTTAATATTAAATAAATTTATTTTAATAAAAGTTTTACCAACTCTTATCATTTTTAGCTGTGCCGTACAGGGACCTGCGACTGGTGGGCCAATTGATAAAACTGGCCCCCAATTAGTTGCAGTTGAACCAATTAATAATTCTACAAATATATCAACTGATCAAAATATAACTCTTACATTTAATGAATTACTTGATCCAATTTCAGTACCTTATTCTATTAATATTCAGGATCAACAAGAATATCGATTAAAAATAAAAGGTAGAAAAGTAGTAATATCTCCATTAAATAAATGGAAACATGATGAGCCTTTAAGAATTGATATTTCGAGACGTGTAAGGGACTTCCAAAAAAATTTAATGAGCTCACCAATTCAATTAATATTTAGTCCAAATCTTCAAATTCCTAGTGGAAAAATTAGGGGAAATATTAAAGGCATTATCAAAAATAAACTTGTAGAGATTGGTTTATATCGTTGGCCTATATATGATTCGCTTATTTTGATGCAAAAAGTTGAAGCAAATGATAAAGGTGATTTTATATTTAATTCAGTTAGTAACGGAAAATACACAATCATAGCCTTAGAGGGTATTTTAAATAATGTAAAATCACAAATAAATAAAAAAAGATATTCAGTTTCAACATCGAATTTCTTAAATATTACAACAAATAATAATTTAGAAAAATTAGATCTCATTCTTTCTGAACCTATAGAAAGAATGAGGATAACATCCATAGATATGGAAAGTCAATATTCTTCAATTATTACAATGGATAATAATGATAAAGAAATATATGTTATTGATTCAACATTATCAGTAGGAGATTCAGTTTATATTAATTTAAGTAAAACTAATCGGGTTGAATCTTATCAAATACCCGAATACTCATTTATACTTCCATTAATTACAGATACTTTAGCTCCATATTTAGAGTCATCATATTTTGAGGATCAAAATTTCATTATAAATTTTTCAGAACCAGTAGAAGTAAAAGAGGATGCTATTATATTTTTTAATGATTCATTGTTAAAACCATTATCATTCAAATATGAAAGCCCCATATCAATCACAATTCAAAATTTTTCAAATAGTATAAAAGAGATTCAGATTAGAGGTTCAAAAATATTTGATTGGTCTCAAAATTCATTTTTAGATTCAAATAAAACAGTTTCAACTATTAGAAATAATAGAGAAAAAGTGAAGGTTTTTGGTGGCAATATTTTTGGTAAAGTGATTTATAATGAAGAATATCCAATAAAGATTGAAGCTCAAAATATAAACTCTAAACAAAATTATATTACTACAGTAGTTAATAATGAATTTGAAATTGTAAACTTAGAACCAGGTTTATATACTTTATGGGCCTTTGAAGCAATTAACTATATGAATAGAGATATCTATCATTCTGGATCTTTACAGCCATTTCATCGTTCTGCAAAGTTTTCATTTTATTTAGATACGATTGATGTTAGAGCTAGATGGGATATAGAAAATATAAATATTAAATTTGATGAGTAGAAATATTAGGAGGTTATTAAAATGTATCATGTAATTATTGCAGGTGGTTCAGGTTCAAGATTTTGGCCAAAAAGTCGTAACGATTCCCCAAAGCAATTATTAAAAATCATTGGAGATGAAACAATGATAAAATTGACATATAATAGATTACGATTATTATCTGAAACAGAAAAAATATTTATTGTTGCATCTGATAAGCTATGCAAATTAATGTACAAAGAATTAAAAGAGCTTCCAAAAGATAATTTTATAGTTGAACCTTCTGGTAAAAATACTGCACCAGCTATAGGTCTTGCTGCTGTGCACATTTTTAAAAGAGATTCAGATGCTATAATGGGTATTTACTCAGCTGATCACTTAATCAAAGATGATTTAGAATTTAAAAATGCAATTTACAATGCAAAAAAAATTGTTGAAAATCAAGCATGTCTTGTTACAATTGGAATTGAGCCAAATTACCCAGCAACAGGTTATGGTTATATACAATATGATACAGATAAAAAAACAGATATTGAAAATGTATATAAAGTTAAAGCTTTTGCTGAGAAACCAGAGCTTGAAACAGCAAAAAAATTCGTTGAGAGTCAAGAATTTTTATGGAACTCAGGAATATTTGTTTTGAAAGCAAAAATTATTCTTTTAGAAATGAAGACATTTATGTACGAGCTACATGAATCTTTGGATGTTATATATGATTCGATAATGTCAAATGAATATAATATTGTATTAGATAGAGAATGGGAATTAGTTAATTCTAATAGTATTGATTATGGAATTTTAGAGAAAGCAAAAAATGTCTATACTGTAAAAGCAAATTTCGAATGGTCTGATATGGGAACTTGGAAGTCATTATTTAAAACAGTATCTAAGAATAATGAAAATAGCTATCACGAAGGAGAAGTTTTATCATTAGAATCAAAAAATAATTTAATTATTAGTCCTAAAAGATTAACTGCAGTTATTGGAGTAGAGGGACTATCTATTATTAATTTAGATGATACAACTTTAATCGTTCCTCATGAAAAGTCTGAGGAGGTTAAAACAATAGTAAACATGTTAAAGTCTCTCAATAAAGTAGAGTATCTGTAGAAATATTTAAAGAATATATTTAATCTATAATTAGAGATATTTATCTTGTGAAATCAATTACATTTAAAGTAATTTAATTTTATTGTTTTTTAATAGTTAATCGACGATAAAACGTTATAATTTCTTATGTTAGAAAATATTAGATTTTTTATATTATTATTTTAATCAAATGATATTAATTTAATTATAGTTAGGTATAAAAATGGCAGATGAAGGTAAATATTTATGGGCACCCTGGAGAATGGGGTATATTCGTACAGAAAAAAATGAGTTTGGACCATGTCTGTTTTGTGATAAATCCTTAATAGGGAAGGATGAAGAAAATTTAGTAGTTCATAGAGGTGAACATGCTTATGTTCTTCTTAATTTATACCCTTATAATAATGGCCATCTGATGGTCTCTCCATATGAGCATGAAAAAGATTTTTCAAAATTAGCAGTAGATACTCAAGTAGAGATGATGAATTTAATGAGTAAATCTATGAATGTATTAAGAAAAGCATTAAATGCTGATGGATTTAATTTTGGAGCAAATTTTGGAGAAGTTGCTGGTGCAGGTATTAAAGAACATTTACATTTACATCTAGTTCCTAGGTGGATAGGGGATACAAATTTTATGCCAGTAATGGGACATACAAAGGTTATGGTAGATGGTTTAAAAGAAACTAGATCTATTCTTGCGGACGAATTTTTAAAAAATTCAAAATAATTATCTTTTTAAAATTATATAAATCTGTAAATTTAGTTCTATAGAATTAAAATATTTTCCGGTATAGCTCAGTTGGTTAGAGCAGCGGACTGTTAATCCGCGTGTCGCTAGTTCGAGTCTAGCTACCGGAGCGACATTAACCCCTTCTTAATTGAGGGGGTTTTTTATTTAAGCTGATTCAACTTGATGCACCAAGTTAATGCTGATTGGGGGACACATTTTGAGGGACACAGTAGTTCCATAAATTGAAAGAGAGGTGTGTGCTGACCCTTCCCATCCCAAAATAGAATAACCACTCCTCTGAACCTTCTCAATAAAGAAATATCATCCAATGTCTTATTTTCCATAGCCAACCACCTTTGAAATGGCGATGAAATTGTGATATTAATCATAAAAATAAAATTTTAGAATGAAGTATAATTTTTTTTGATATAGATCAATAATTATTTTTCTACACCTCGCTAATCTTATATAGTTAATTAAATAAGAAAGGATTAAAAATGGAATATAGAGACTTATACCAAGATCAATTACGTGAAAATCAAGATTTGAAATCTCAAGTCGCAATTCTTGAAACAATTTTAAGGAACTTCCTTCCAGTTGTTGAAAATAAGGAGGAAAATTAATTGGAAAATTTATTTTTAAAAAGTTATGATGAATCTGATGGTCCTTCAGATCAAGAATTAGAGAATATTGAAGATGAATTTTCAGATTATTAATATTATATTTTGTATTTAAGAAATTTAATTACAAAACTAATATGTTTATTTATTATCGAATGTTCATTATTAGTTGCGAATATTTATGATGAAGATGGTTATATCAATTCTGAAATTATAAATGCTGCTAGTCAAATATCAACTAAAGAATTATTAGAATATGAAAGCATTGCAGTATTAATGTCTAATCAAAATGATCAGTCGCGATTTTATTCTATTATAGGGATTGAGATACAGCGTAGGATTAAAGAACTTGACAAAAAGTTTATTACTAAAAAACTTTTTTATCATAACAAAATTAATATGTTTGAAGAAGATTTAAATTTACCCAGATATTTAAACAGAATTCCGAAAGTTGATTTAAATGATACAATTATCAAAAATACTCAATTAAAATTTTCTGCTAATTATATTGATAACAAAAATAGTGTTCACCTAATTGCAAAACTTTACACTGAAAAATTAATGAAATACCGCCATTCTTTAACAAATCATAGAAATTACTTCATAGCTTTAGATGGTTTATATCATTGTATTTCTCAAAATGAATTTAAAGAAAGTTTAGATATATACAACCGATTAATAGATCACCTTTTTGATTAATTATTATCTTTCCAGATAGAGAAAGCATTTAAAATTAAATACCCACCTACAATAAAAAATATTAATGATATTAATCCTATTATTAATTCTTTAAGCGCAAAAATTAAATAACCGAATAATAAAAACAAAACACCAATTTTTAATTTATTTTTCCAAAGATTTTGTTTTTTAGAATTGAATAGTATTTCAATATTATTCCATTTGATCATTTAGCTCCTTGTTTACATAAATTATATCAATTATGATTTTTAAAAAAAATCCCCAACAAATAATGAAAGGGATTTTTGTACCGAGAGCGAGACTTGAACTCGCACAGAGCTAAGCTCCGAGGGATTTTAAGTCCCTTGTGTCTACCAATTCCACCATCTCGGCATTTCCTGCTTGTGTGGAGGATGTAAATGCCTCCAACCGCTATAATTTAGAAAGATTATTATATATTGTTCCCCT
>MDTB01156872.1_pt1 | contig 15369 bp, 17 predicted proteins | sample 811161 | NCBI WGS metagenome assembly MDTB01 (sample SAMN05326650, study PRJNA326480) | marine metagenome | isolation source: seawater | place: Mediterranean Sea | collected 2009 | reverse complement strand
TCCAATTCCTCGAATACCTGTGAATAAATATGCATTTGGAATTTTGTCTGCTTTAATTGAATTTGTTATTGTTTCTGCAACAACTTCCTGGCCTATTAGATCGTCAAAAGTTTGTGGTCTATATTTTAAAGCTAATACTTTTGAGTTATTATTCATATATTGTTAAAGGAGACTAGAACCTGAATAACTGTCTCTACGACTGCTTCCGTTAAGATCTGGTCGGTTTCAAGCAGCATTCACCCCTAGCCTCCAGAACTATTATATCAGCTATAAATTCTAATCTACAAGAAAAGATTATTTTTTTTTATCTCTTAATTTATCTGCCTCAAAAACACCTAAGACGTGAAAATCTTCACAATGTAATCCTAATTCTTTTAATGATTTCTGTACTTTTTGATCTTCAATATGACCATCCAAATCACAAAGAAAAAAGTATGAGTCAAAAGTGTTTTTTTCTGGATAACTCTGTAACTTAGTCAGGTTTACACCGTTTATAGCAAATCCTCCTAAAGATTGGTAAAGGGCAGCCGGCTTACTTTTAAGTTTAAATAAAAATGATGTTATATATTTTTTGTTACCAAATTTAGGTTGTAAGATATTTTTTCCCATAACTAAAAACCTTGTTAAGTTACCTTTTTCATTTTCAATATTTTTTTTAATTATTTTCAATCCATAAATATCAGCACTTAAAGAAGATACTATAGCAGCTTGCTTTAAATCTTTTTTTTTTGAAATCATTTCTGCAGATCCTGCAGTATCAGCTCTTATATGTTCTGCCATATTATTATCTTTGATAAATTTTGAACACTGAGATAAACCTTGTGCATGTGAATATACCTCTTTTATATCACTAAGTTTTGCTTTGGGATGTCCCAATAAATTATGTTCAATTTTTTGAAAATGTTCTAAATAGATATTAAGTCTATGTTTAAAAATTAGATATTCAATACCAATGTTGCCGGTAATTCTATTGGATTCTGGAATGATTATTTTACAACTAGGTTCAGAAATAGCCCTATTAAAACATTCATCAAAAGTTTTACAGGGTAATATTTCTGCATCAGGAAAAACAGATAGCGCTGCAAGATGTGAATATGCCCCAAAAGCACCTTGAAAATAAATTTTGTTCATTTAATTTTATATTCCATTTTTTTTTTTAAGGCTAGATAATCTTCTTCTGTATCAACTCCTACTGAAGATGACTCTGCTAAAGCAACATTAATATTAATATTGTTATCTAAGGCCCTTAATTGTTCAAGTCTATTTTTAATTTCATTTTTAGATTGATTAAGTTTAACAAATCTCTCTAATGTTTTAGTTGAATAACAATATATTCCTATATGATGATAAATATTATCTATTTTTGATGAGCTTCTTAAAAATGTTTTTGCTTCAGAAAATTGATCTTTACCAATCTTTTTTTTAGTTATAACTTTTACAATATTTTCATTTACTAAATCTTTAACGTTTTGAATTTTAGAAGCCAAAGTTCCTAGGTTAGAATTATTAGCGATCATTTTTTTATTTAAATTTACGATATCCTCAACATTAATTGCAGGTTCATCTCCTTGTAGATTCATTATAAAATCTAGATCTTTAATTTGTAATTTTTGTAATGCCTCATAGATTCTGTCAGTTCCAGTTTTGTGTTTTTTACTAGTTAGAATAGCTTTACCGCCATTTTGGACAACATCATCAACTATCTCTTGATCTTCAGTTGCGACAATCACATCACCAATATTTGCCTCCTTCGCTATATTAAAAACATGCGAAATGATTGATAAACCTTTTATTTTTAACAAAGGTTTTCCTGGCAGTCTAGTTGCTGATAGTCTGGAAGGTATAATAGTTAATGTTTTCATTAATATTTGATTTTTATTATAACCATTAAATAGCAATAGAGGCAAATATATACATTAAATTAAGTAATTTTTTAAATTATCGTGATATATGTTCAAAATAATATTTAAAAAAAATGGATTCTTTTGAAATTAATAAAATTGTTGCAGCAGTTCTAATGGTGGCGCTTCTAATAATTGGTATAGGCAAACTTTCAGATGTAATTTTTCATGTCGAAAAGCCTGAAAAGCCAGGTTATCGAGTTGAATTGGATCAAGCTACAACTACATCTATTTCAAAAGAAGTATCAGTTGAGGAAAAAATTGATATTGCAGCTTTAATGATGATGGGAGATGTGGCTTTAGGAGAAAAAATCTTTAAGAAATGTGCAGCATGTCATTCAATCATTAAGGATGGAAAAAATAATATTGGACCAGCTCTCTACAATGTTGTTGGCAGAAAAGTTGGAGGTGTTGCAGATTATAAGTATTCAAAAGCTCTAGCTAATTATGAAAAAGAATGGACTTTTGAGGAATTAAATGGCTTTTTATTAAAACCAGCGAAATGGATTAAAGGAACAAAAATGGCTTACGCAGGTCTCAGAAAAGAAAAAGATAGAGCCTCAGTGATTAAATACTTAAATCAAAACTCAGACAACCCAAAAGAACTACCTTAATTTTCCAAAACAATACAACAATATACTTTTTTGAACATGGACTCTATTAAGAGCTTGCTGCCAAACATGAGATTTATTTCCTAAAAATACTTCGTCTGTCACCTCTGATCCTCTAGGCAAACAATGTAAAAAAATACAATCTTTTTTTGCATAGTTTATTAATTTTTTATCAATCTTAAATTGTTTAAATTGTCTAATTTTTTTATTTTTATTAACTTTATCATTCATGGATATTACTTTGTCTGAGAATATCACATCTGCATTTTTTACAGCACGCATTGCGTTATGAAAAATAAAAATTTTTTTACCATTTCTTTTTACCCAACTAACAATTTTTTTATTTGGCTCAAATTTTTTTGGGCACCCAATATTTAATCTAAATGAAAATTTTACAGATGCTGCAATTAAACTATTTAAAACGTTGTTGGAGTCTCCTATCCAACAAATATTCAATTTAGAAATCGATTTTTTTTTTATCTCTTCAACCGTGAATACGTCAGATAAAACTTGAGTTGGGTGCGATGATGGACTTAAACCATTTATTACAGGTATAGAAAGGTGATCTTTAAAATTCTCAACTTTTTTATCACTATCTGTTCTAAACATAAAACCATCACCATAAGTTGAGAGTATTTTTGCAGTATCTGCAACGCTTTCTCCACCTTGTCCAAAATGCAACTCATTAGATCTTAGAGTTAATGTAACACCACCAAGTTGTTTAATCGCTAAATAAAAGCTTAATCTTGTTCGTAAACTTGATTTTTCAAACATTTGTATAAGAAGCTTACCTTTTAATGGAGAGTCCTTATCGACCTCAAGTGTATTCAATTTTTTTCTTAAATTTTTTCTTTTTTTTGCATCTGCAATTATCTTTCTAAGATCTTTTGATGGAATATCTTGTAAATTTATAAAATGTTTCATTCTATTTTATTTCTGAGCAAACTTTTTTGATAATACTTAAAGCTTCATTGATTTCTTTTTTTTTAACATTTAATGGTGGTAAGATCCTAACAACATTTTCTGCGGCTCTAATAGTTAATAATTTATTATTCATAAGTTTTTTTATAAATATAGTTGGGTCAGTGTTGAGCTTCAATCCGATTAATAAACCTTTTCCTCTAATCTCTTTAATAACTCTAGGATAGTCATTCTTAATCTTAGTTAAATTTAATAAAAAATATTTAGAAATACTTTTGACACTTTTTAAAAATTTTTTATTTGAGATAATATCCATGACTGAATTTCCAACTGCCATTGCTAAAGGATTACCTCCAAAAGTAGATCCATGGGTTCCTGGCGTCATACCAGAGGCAACTTTTTTATTCATTAACACTGCTCCTATTGGGAATCCTCCTCCTATACCTTTTGCTATTGGCACAATATCTGGTTTTACTTTAGATTTGTCAAAAGCAAAAAAATCTCCTGATCTACCAATTCCACACTGAACTTCATCTAATATTAATAATATATTTTTTTTATTACAAATTTTTCTTAACTCTTTCAAGCACCAGTCAGGTATCACTTTTATCCCTCCCTCACCCATGATAGTTTCAATCATTATAGCTGCAGTATTTTTATTAATCTTTTTTTTTAGCGATTTATGATTTCCAAATTCAAAGTGATCAAAACCATCCACTTTTGGACCAAATCCTTCGGTCATTTTTTTTGAGCCACTTGCATATATTGCTGCTATTGTTCTTCCATGAAAAGAATTTTTAACACATAAAATTCTATTCTTTTCAGGCTTACCAATTGAATAAAAATATCTTCTAGCAGTCTTAATCGCCGCTTCAGTTGCCTCAGCTCCACTATTTTGAAACATAACAAAATCTGCAAAAGTTTTTTTTACTAACTTTTTGGCAAGCTTTTCTCCCTCAGGTATTGTAAATGCATTAGAAACATGCCAAAGTTTTTTAGATTGTCTATTAATCGTTTTAATTAATTTAGGATGAGCATGGCCCAAAGAATTTACTGCTATTCCCTGAACAAAATCTAAATATTTTTTACCCTTAGTGGAATATAAATAACTGCCTATTCCATATTTAAAAGAAATATTTTTACGGTTATAATTTTTAGTTAAGTAACTCATATTTTTTTAAGTAATATAAATTAAAATTAACAGACACAAGTTATGATTGAATAAACATATAAACCAATTAATCTCATTTTGTTGATAACTCATCTTTTTTTCTTGTTTTAAAAGATTATAAGTCAGTATATTGTGATATTAAAAAAAATTTATACTATATCTAGATATGAGTTGGAATGATGAAAAAGTAGCCAAATTAAAAGAGCTTTGGGGAAAAGGGAGCACTGCAAGCCAAATAGCTGAAATTATCGGTGGGATCAGTAGAAATGCTGTAATTGGTAAAGCTCACAGATTGAACTTGTCAGCTAAAATTAAGACTAGGAATAATCCAAAAAATTATGACTTATCTAATCAAGTAAATAAAAGAAATGATAGTGCTGCTAGAGGTAGAAAAAGTAAATTTAAGTCATTAATTATTGAAAAAAATTTTGAGCCAGAGAACCCAAAACAACTTGAGGAATTAGATGAAAACTCCTGTAAGTGGCCTATAGGCCACCCAAATGAAAAATCATTTTATTTTTGTGGGAGATCATCTCTTAAAGACTTTTCTTATTGCAAGCTGCATTTACTTTACGCGTATCAACCAAAAGGGAAAAAAGATGATTCTGCAGAAAAGGAGGAAGATCCAGGATTTATTCAAAAAAAAACTAAATCTGCTTAATATCAATTTGATTTTTTTTTAATCTAGTCAACTTTATATTTGTCTGTTGAAAACTGACCACCTGATCTCCACATATAGCAATATTTCTTTACTTCATCGTCAAAATTTTTTAAGCTATTAATTCCAATATCATTATTAGTTTTATATTTTCCAGATTTAATATTGTCATATTTTAGAAGCTTTAATTGATCAAATATTAATAAAGGATTTGGAAGTAGTTCAAAGAATTTTGCAGAAAATTTAGCCAGCACAAACGGTAAAGGTATTAAAATTCTTTTTTTATCAATTAATTTTAATAATCTTTCTAATATTTGTTTAAAAGATATAACTTCAGGACCTATACATTCTATTATATTTGATTGTATTTTATTTGAAATGACATAATGAATTATATTTGTTAAATCTGAACAATGTATTGGTGAAAATTTAGTATTTCCATCATAGTATAGGGGAAAAAATGGCAACCTACTAAGTAAAGTCATAAAATTTGTAGTAAAATTATCGTCTACTGAATAGACAACTGATGGTCTAAGAATTGTTGCCAAGGGGAAGTTTTTTAAAATATTTTTTTCTCCTTCAAGTTTGCTCTTAGCATAATTACTATCAGTAGCTTCGTTAATTCCTAGTGCTGACAAATGTATAAAATGTTCTAAATTATGTTCTTTACAAAGTTTTGCTAATAAAGTTGGAAAAATTATATGAATATTTTTGAAAGTGTTGCCTCTTTTGTTTTCAAATAAAATACCAATCAGATTAATACATATGTCATTTTTTTTTAATAAATCTCTAATCTTATTCTCATCAAAAACACTAGCCTCGACAATTTCTATATATCCTGCATTAGCTTGTGTTTTTATAACATAACTTTTTTGATGAATATTTCTGGTTACGACAGTAACTCTATAGTTATTTTTTGTAAGTTTTCTTATCAAGTTACGACCAATTTGGCCACTCCCGCCAAAAATTAGACAATTTTTTGGTTTCATATATATATAATTAAAAATGAGCGTTAATATTAAACTTCACAAAAATGATTTACCAGATGATTTAGAATTAGGCAATGTATTAGCAGTTGACGGGGAGTTCATGGGTCTAAATGTCAATAGAGACCCTTTGTGCTTAATTCAAATATCATCAGGAAATTCAGACGCGCATATTGTTCAATTTGATAGAAAAAACTATAATGCACCAAATTTGGTAAAATTACTAAATAATAATAATATTACAAAAATATTTCATTACGGTAGAGCTGATTTAGCACATATCAAATATTATTTAAAAACAGAAACAAACAATATACTTGATACTAAAATTGCATCGAAATTAGCAAGATCCTATTCTGATCAACACTCTTTAAAGGTTTTAATAAAAGAATTTATTAATATTGATGTTAGTAAACAATTTCAAAGTTCCGACTTTGGAGGAGAACTATCTCAAGCGCAAATAAAATATTGTGCTAATGATGTAATTTATTTACATAAAATTCACAGCGAGTTAAACAAAATCTTAGAAAGAGAAAATAGAATAAATCTTTACCATGATTGTTTAAAATTTTTAAAAACAAGAGTTGAGCTTGATTTAGCATTATTTAAGGATGATATTTGGTCTCATTAATGAATAAGAAAAAATTTATTTCCGTTGCAAATGATGTGATTAATCTTGAGATAAAAGCTTTACAAAAACTAAAGAAAAATATCAACGACTCTTTTAATAAAGCTGTCGTTCAAATTGCTAAATGTCAATCAAAAGTAGTTTTATGTGGTGTAGGAAAAAGTGGTCTAATAGCTTCCAAAATTGCAGCTACCCTCTCATCAGTGGGAACACCTTCTTTTAATCTATCTGCTAGCGATTCTTCTCATGGAGATCTTGGTAGTATTACAAAAAAAGATATCTTAATCATAATCAGTAATTCAGGCCAGACAAACGAGCTTAAAAATATTATTCAATTTGCAAATAGAAATAAAATATTACTAATTGGTATTGTATCAAAAAAGGATTCTATTTTATATAAAGCATCAGATATAAAACTACTAATTCCACAAGTAAAAGAATCTGGTGGTATAGTACCAACATCTAGTACAACAGTGCAACTTGCCCTTGGAGATGCGCTAGCAATAGCATCAATGAAATATAAAAATTTTGATAAACTTGATTTTAAAAAAATTCATCCAGCTGGAAATCTAGCAGATCAACTTAAAACAGTTGAAGATGTTATGCAAGTTGGAAACAAAATTCCTTTTGTTAATGAAAATTTAAAAATGAAAAAAGCTTTAAAAATACTTAGTGATAAAAAGTTAGGAGTTTTGATAGTACAAAACAAAAAAAAGAAAACTTTAGGCATTATTACAGATGGCCAAGTAAGAAGATTTAACCAGAAAATCTCGAGTTTACATCTCATGGATGTAAGGACTATAATGACAAAAAATCCAGTAAGTGTTGATAAAGATATTTTAGCTGCAAAAGCTCTTTCAATAATGAATAATAAAAAAATTACTTCATTGTGTGTACATGATAAAAAAAATAAATTTAAAACAATTGGAATTGTTCATATTCATAATATTTTAAATTTTAATATTTCCTAAATGGATAAAAAAATAATTAAGATTATTTCTATAGTTTTTTTTTTAACTGTTATCATCTTTTTTTATATAAAAAATTCAAATAAAGAAGAGGCTAAAATTGAAATAAATCCTCAAAAAGAAGAATTAATCTACAACTCAAATATATTAAAAGATGTCAATTACACCTCAAAAGATAATAGTGGTAATGAGTACTTTATAGAGGCCTTAAAAGGTGAAATAGATTTTTCAAATAATAATATTATTTATTTAACAAATGTGTCTGCATTAATTAAACTTAAAAATTCAAAAAATATCAAAATTAAGTCTGATTTTGGAAAGTATAATACAATTAATAATGATACTATTTTTTCCAAGAATGTAACGGTTGAATATTTGGAGAATAAAATTATTAGTGAATATCTTGATTTTTCAATAAAAAGAAATTCTTTGATTATCTCTAGAAATGTAGTTTATACAAATTTAGAAAATATTTTAAAAGCAGATGTAATTGAAGTTAATGTTAAAACTAAAGATACAAAAATTTATATGTATGAGAATAACAAAAAAGTAAAAGTAAAAAATAAAGATTGATATGGCTATAATTAAAAAATTTAGAATAAAATCTTTTAAAAAGAAAAATTCTATAATTGAATTTCAAAATGTTTCTCTTTCTTATGGTAATAGATTAATTTTAGATAATATAAATTTTAATATAAGTGAAGGACAAATATTTGGCATTCTAGGTCCAAACGGCGTTGGAAAATCGACAATATTCAACCTTATAACTGGTATCATAAATCCAAAAAGCGGTAAAATTAAAATCGGAGAGGAAGACGTAACAAATTTTCCTATTTATTTAAGAACTAAAAAATTTAGAGTTGGTTATATGCCTCAGTACGGAGGATATTTTGGTGACTTAACTCTGCATGACAACTTAAAAGCAGTTAGTGAAATTATAATAGATAATAAACCATACAGGAATGAAAGAATAAATTATTTAATATCTAAATTTGAACTTGATCATTTAAAAGACATTAAAGCAAAATTCTTATCTGGAGGTCAAAAAAAAAAGTTAGTAATTGCATTATCTCTTTTAAGTGAACCAAAAGTTTTACTTTTAGATGAATGTTTTGCGGCACTTGATGTATTAACCATTAAAATGCTTCAAGAAATAATTGTAAATTTACAGCAAGAAAGTCAAATTACAATTGTTATTTGCGACCATCAAGCTAGAGATCTTTTGGCATGTGTAGATGTTGCAATGATATTAAATAATGGAAAAATAGTTGCTGAAGATACTCCATCTAATTTAGTAAAAAATATTAATGCTAAAAATGCATATTTTGGTGAAAGTTTTAAGTTTAATTAATCTTAAATGCCAAATCTAAAAATTTTTAATAATAGAATCAAAAAATTTAAAAAAACAATTACCGTGAGTGGGGATAAAAGTATAAGCATCAGATGGGTTCTTTTATCATCAATTGCAAATGGAATCTCTGAAGCAAAAAATTTATTAATGTCAGAAGATGTAATGGCAGCTATTGCAGCAGTCAAGAAATTAGGGATAAAAATTAAATTTGACAAAAATTCATGCAAAGTTTATGGCAAAGGTGTTAACGGATATAAATATAGAAAAAACCTTATAATTGATGCAAAAAATTCTGGCACACTGGGTAGGCTAATTCTTGGCTTATTAATAAATTCGAATTTTCCTATTAAATTAATTGGTGATAAAAGTTTATCTCAGAGAGATTTTGAGAGAATTTCAAATCCTCTAAGTAAATTTGGTGCTAATTTTAAATTAAAAAATAAAAAAAATTTACCTCTTATTATAAATGGTTCTTCAAATTTGAAACCAATTAAATATTTAGAAAAAAGAGGATCGGCACAATGTAAAAGCGCCGTAATATTTGGGGCATTGCGCACTAAAGGTAAAACAATTATTAAAGCAAAAAAATCAAGGGACCATACAGAGCTTTTATGCAAATATCTTAATCTCCCTTTATCAGTAAAGAGAAATAGATCATTTGACTTAATTAAAATTAATAAAGTTGAGAATATAAAAAGCTTTAATTATAAAATTCCTTCAGACATTAGTTCTAGTGCTTTCTTCATTGCTTTAACAGCGCTTAGCAAAGATTCACAACTTATAATAAAAAATGTAAATATAAATCCCTCACGGATCGGGATAATCAAAATACTAAAAAAAATGGGTGTTCAAATTATATTTAAAAATAAAAAAATTTATAAAGGTGAACAAAATGCTGATATTCTAGTAAAAAGTCCTCAAAAATTAAAACCTATCAATTGCCCATCAAAATTAACTAGTGAGGCAATTGATGAATTCTTGGTAATATTTTTAGTTGCTGCAAAAGCAGAGGGAGTATCTTACTTTAAAAATTTAGCCGAATTGAATCAAAAAGAAAGTCCGAGATTAATTTGGGCCGAAAAAATTCTTAATAAAATGGGCATAAAGACAATCACAACTAAAAGTTCAATAAAAATTTTTGGAAACCCAAATTTAGATTTAAAAAAGAAGATAGAAATTAAGAATTATTTTAAAGATCATAGAGTTTTTATGACAAGCGTTATTGCTTCATTATCTTTTGGTGGAAAATGGTATATTCATGATAAAGATTCTATTAATACATCTTTTCCTACATTTTTAAATACGATTAAATTTATTAATAAATGAAAACAAAAAAAAAAATTTTAAAGATTGCAATTGACTCTCCCGCTGCTGCTGGAGCAGGAACATTGGCTAAATCTATATCAAAACACTATAATTTATACTATCTCGATACTGGAAAAATTTATAGAATGATTGCTTATTTAAAAATAAAGTTTCCAAAAAAGTTCAATCATTATTTTTTAAAAAAAAAAATTAGTTCTATAAAAGTTAAAAATCTTACTAACAAAAATTTACTTGCAGACGAAGTTGGAACTGAAGCATCAATAATTTCAAAAAATAAAAATATAAGAAAATTAGTTCATTCATTTCAAGTGAAATGTGCATATAATCCACCAAAAAAATTTAGTGGATCTTGTTTGGATGGAAGAGATATCACCTACAAAATTGTTCCAGATGCTGATTTCAAATTCTTTATAACTGCGAACTTAAAAACTAGAGCACAACGCAGATATAAAGAGCTTAAGAAGATAAATAAAAATATTTCATATAAAAATGTGCTTAAAAGTATTAAAAAACGTGATAAAAGTGACTTTAATAGAAAAATCTCACCTCTAAAGAAAACAAAAGATTCGGTATTGCTAAATACAACGAAACTTAATAAAAGAGCCTGTTTTTTAAAAATAAAAAAAATTATAGACAGGAAACTTAAAGCTTAATGGAAATATATAAAGATTTATCAAATCCAGCCTCTAAAGAATTTGAAAAATTACTCAATAGTCAGCTTTCTAAAATACAGATCGAAGAAGGTAAAATCATACAAGGTAAAATTAACAAGATAACTGAAAAGTTCGTATTTTTATTTGTTGAAGGCCTAAAAAGTGAGCCTGTTTTAGACATTAATGAATTAAAAAGTATGGGCTTAAGTGATAAGTTAAAAGTAGGAGAGACAATTTCTGTTTTATTAGAAAAGATTGAGGACAAAAATGGTGAAGTCTTAGTTTCTGCTAGTAAAGCTCAAAAAATTAAAGGTTGGGACAAGCTAGTTGAAGCTTACGAAAAGAATGAGCCTATAATGGGTAAAATTACCTCAAAATGTAAAGGTGGTTGTATAGTAGAACATATTGATACCGGATCTTTGATGTTTTTACCAGGTTCACAAATCAGCGATAAGCCTCTCAAAGATATAGGACATTTAATGAATGAACCTCAAAAATTTGCTTTAATAAAATTGGATAAAGTAAGAGGTAATGCATGTGTATCTAGACGTGAGATAATTTCCTCTTTTAAAAAAGAGGATAAAGCAAAAATAATTGATAAATATAAAGTTGGGGACATTATTAAAGGAGCGGAAGTCAAAGGTTACAGCTCCTTTGGGTGTTTTTTTAATGTTAACGGCGAATTAGACGTATTAGTTCATTTACAAGAAATTTCTTACTCTAGGGTAAATCATCCAGATGAAATATTTAATATTGGTGAAAAACATGATTTAAAAGTAATAACTGTTGATAAAGAAAAATTACAGGTTGGCTGCTCAATTAAGCAACTTTCACCAGACCCATTTGAACATATAGAAAATTATGAATTAAATAAAATTTATAAAGTTAAGGTTGTGAAGTTGATGGATTTTGGAGCATTTTGTGAATTGGAGCCAGGCCTTACAACTTTACTACACTCAAGTGAATTAAGCTGGACTAAAAAAAATATATCAGCGAAAAAAATGTTTAAAGTTGGAGATGAGATTGACTGTATAATTACTGAAATCGATAAAGATAAACGTAGGGTAGCTATAAGTCATAAATTAACAAAAGAAAATCCTTACAAAACTTTTGAGAAAAAATATTCTGTTGGAGATATTGTTGAAAGTGAAGTTGTTAATAAAAACGAATATTCTTTATTTGTAAAGATCGAGGATTTAGATATCGATATGTTTTTACATTGTAATGATTTAACTTATCTAAACAATGGTGAGGAAGAACTGACAAAATATAAAAAAGGAGATAAGATTAGTGTCAAGATTCTTGAAATTAAAGCAAATGAACAAAAAATTAGAGTTGGTTTAAAACAGACTCAAGCTGATCCATTTGACTGGTTTAATGGCAAAAAGAAAAATCAAATTATAACTGTTAAAGTAGTTACTACAGACAACAAAGGTCTGATTGTAAGACCTGACGGTTGTGAAATGAATTTCCAAATTAAAAAATCTGCTATTGCAATTAATGCTGCAGATGCACGGCCTAGTAGATGGACAGGTGGTGAAAAATTAGATTGCGCAATTTCTGACTTAGATTTTGATAAAAGAAAAGCTACATTAAGTATAAAACTTCTTGAAGAAATTGAAAAAAAAGAAGCTTTAGATAAGTATGGATCTGAAGGTTCAGGTAAAAACTTGCCTTTTTCATCACTTTCAGAGGATTTGAAAAAAAAAGAAAAAGATAAAGATAAAGAATAATAAAGACACAAATTGGCTATTGTAAAATCTAATCTTTTAAAACAACTCTCAAATAGCTATCCTAATTTTTTAAAAAAAGATCTTGAAAAATTTACAGATATAATCTTAATTGAAATTAAAAAATCATTACGTAGAGGTGATAGAGTAGAGTTAAGAGGTTTTGGAGTATTTTCTACGAAAATTCAAAAAGCAAGAATTTCTCGAAATCCAAAAACGGGTGAAAAGGTAAATACTCCGCAAAAAAAGACTATTCACTTTAAAATGTCAAAAGATTTGTTTAAAAAATTAAATGATGAAACGTAAAAGTATTTTTGTAGCTTGTGATACCTCTAATTTAGTTCAAATTAAAAAAATATTAAATCAAACCAAAACAGATAAGCTCAAAATTATACCTAAATTTGGAATGCAATTTTTTTATTCTAAAAATGGAAGAAAATTCTTAGAAAAATTTAATGATGATTTTTGGTTAGATTTAAAGATTAATGATATTCCACAAACTGCATTATCCACTATAGACAGTTTGAAAGATCTAAAGAATTGTAAATATATAACTGTTCATGCAAATGGTGGGTTTGAAATGTTGAAATCTATAAAAAGGAAAGCTAGATCAATCAATAAAAATTTAAAAGTACTTGGCGTTACAATTCTAACAAGTTTAAATAATAAATCACTTAGAGAAATAGGTCATACGAAGTCAGTAAAACAACTAGTATTAAAACAATCTAGTTTAATAAAAAAATCAGGTTGTGATGGTATTGTATGTTCTGCGCAGGAAGCAAAAATGATTAGAAAAAAATATAAAAACTTATTTATTGTTACTCCTGGGATAAGATTGCCTGGTGATAGTGCCAACGATCAATCAAGAGTAATGACCCCAAATGATGCATTTAAAAATAAAGTGTCTGGGATAGTAATTGGTAGATCCTTAATAAAAGGAAATATCAAAAATAATACTAAAAGATTAATTGACCACTTAAATCGATGATCAAGGGATCTAAAATCTGCGGTATCTCAGATCTTGATATACTTGATTTTATAATCAATCATCCTTTTCCACCTCAATTTATTGGATTCATTTGTAACTATAAAAAAAGCTCAAGATATGTTGATCTTAAAAAACTAAACGAAATATTAATATTAGATAAAAAAAAATCTAACTTTGTAGCTGTGCTTGTAAAACCAGATAGTTATATTTTAGAAAAAATTAAACATCTGCCTTTTGATTATTATCAAATTTATGATTGCACTCCTGAAGAAATGAGAGAAATTAAAGAAAAGTATAATAAAAAAATTATTACTGCTTTAACTATAAAAGATGAAACAGATGTTGAAAGCTATAAACTATTTTCTGAGATAACAGATATTTATTTGTTTGATGGCAAGGGTTATGAAAAAAGTATGACTTTTGATCACTCACTTCTTGAAAAAATAAAGATTAACAAACCACTAATGATTGCTGGAAACATACAGGTGAATGATGATCTTGAAAATTATAAAAAAATAGCAGATATTATAGATATATCTGGGGGTCTTGAAACTTCTGGGGTAAAAGATAAATCCAAAATAGATATATTTTTAAACAAGGTAGAACAGTTACAAAATGAAACTTAAAAAAGGAATTCCTTTAATTGATCAACACGATCAAAACGGCTTTTGGGGGGGTAAATTTGGAGGAAGCTTTATTCCTGAGACTTTAAAAAAACCTGTAGAAGATCTAACAAATGAATTCAAAAAACTTAGAAAAGATAAAAAATTTTTAAAAAAAAGAGATTTTTATTTCAAAAACTATATTGGGACCCCTACATCATTTGTAAAATTAGACAATCTAACTAATCATTTAGGTGGTGCTCAAATTTGGGCAAAGGTTGTCTCTGAAGCAAATGGAGGAGCTCACAAAATATATAATGCAACAGTCCATGCTCTTATATGCAAAGCAATGGGAAAGAAATATATTATCGGTGATACTGGTGCTGGTTATGCAGGAAAAATGCTTAGTATGGCTGCTAAAAAATTTGGCCTTAAATGTAAAATATTTATGGGGGCAAAGGATATTAAGAGACAAAAACCTAATTGTGATGCAATGAAGAAAAATGGCGCTGAGATAGTTCCAGTTTATTCAGGTAGTCAAACTCTAGTAGATGCTGTTAGTGAATGTATGAGATATTGGGTTTCTAATTGTGACAACACTCATATGTGTGTTGGAAGCACGGTAGGCCCAAATATATTTGTAAAAATCTGTGGTTGGAGTACTGCGCAAATCTCTAGAGAACTAAAAATACAATTAAAATCAGAATTTAAAAAAATTCCAAACAAAATAAAACTGATTAATTGTGTTGGTGGAGGAAGTTCTGCTTATGGTTTTTGGAGTGAATTTATTGATTATGATAAGAAACAAATTGAATTAATTGGTGTTGAGGCAGGTGGGCCTAAAAAATCAAAACTTCATGCAGCACCTCTTAGTA
>MDTB01014365.1_pt1 | contig 15369 bp, 15 predicted proteins | sample 811161 | NCBI WGS metagenome assembly MDTB01 (sample SAMN05326650, study PRJNA326480) | marine metagenome | isolation source: seawater | place: Mediterranean Sea | collected 2009 | reverse complement strand
TTGGCATTGGCAATTTCATTAAAAAACTGCGCAAATTCGGTATTACATCACCGCTTAGCCGTGACCTATCTCTTGTCCTCGGTAGCTCTGGCGTATCTGCCATTGAACTGAGCGCCGCTTATGCCGCCTTGATGAATGAAGGCATTAAAGTTGAACCTTACGGCATAAAACGTATCCTGACAGATGAAGGCGTGATACTTTATGACCGCAGCACAGAGCGTCATGTTAAACAGCGCGTCGCCAGAGAAAAATACGTCGAGCGCCTCAACCTTATGCTTGCCCATACCGTCCAATATGGCACAGGGCGCGGCGCGCAAATTGAAGGCATGAACACCTATGGCAAAACAGGCACTTCACAAGATTCGCGCGATGCATGGTTTGTTGGCTTTAACGCGGATATCACAAGCGCAGTATGGCTTGGTAATGATGACAATGCGCCCATGGACCATGTCACGGGCGGCGCTCTTCCTGCGCGGATTTGGAAAGAAATCATGACATCAACGCTTAGCGATAAAACGCCGCCAAGACCGAGTGTTAATAACGAGCCTTCAGGCTTTAGCGCTTTGATCCATAGTATATTGGGCAGTCCAACCCCGCAGGCAGATACAGCGTACCATCAAGCACCAAAACCGCAATATAACGAATAAAAAAAAGCAGCAACCGATAAAGGCTGCTGCTTCAAAAATTATAGCACTGAAATTTAAGATTATTACATCATGTCACGGCGCTTGATTACCCGCGCCATTCATAATAGCCACAAAGCCCTTACAGTAAGTTTGTTGTAACCGCTTCGTCCATGATCTTATACTCGCGCTTAAAGCTCGCAAATTTATCTTCGCCGATACTATCCCAATGCGCGTATAAATCCTGCAATGCTTGGCCTGCGCTGCCGTAATCCAGCGTGCTTCGTGTGCGGGCATTATCAGCGAACTCCAAGAACTCACTTGGGAAAGATAGGCGCGGGGCAAGCAGGCCTAAATCAAGCAATATGCGTGCAACTTGCGCATCCTGTAAATCCATCATATCTGCGGTGAACTGAATGGCAGAGAGAACCTTTACTTCCATGCGGCTATTAGCAACATAACGTAGGTGGCGCATAAAACGTGCGTAAATCTCCATATCGACTTTATCTTTAAGGTCAAGCGGCGGTAAAGGAAGAATTACGCTCTCTACTTTATTGTCGTTAGATTTAAATGTTTTTTCTGTTTTCTGGCTAGTCATATTGGCCTCCCGTTCGTGGCTATTAACTTGTGCTGTAACTCCACCATGCCCGCTGTTAATTAATAGAATCTTAACAGCGTTAATATTTGCTCTAAAACCCACTGTTACGCTGTGGGTAAGTGTTTTTAACATGTGTAGATAGTTTAAAAACGCCCCTTAGCGCATTAAGTTTCACAAACCGATTCTTTCTGTGCAAACAGCTGTGCATATCTCACCCAGACATAAAAAAACACGCCCCGTTGAGAGCGTGTTTTCAATATTGCTTATTTGTCGCAGAAGCCTATTAAGCAGCCTTCTGCATTGCGCCTTCTAGCCCTTCGACAATTTTATCGAGGAAAGCTTGGGTGTTAAGATATGGCTGATCTTCGCCGACCAATATCGCAAGATCTTTGGTCATGAAGCCCGCCTCCACCGTATCAATGCACACTTTCTCTAGCCCCTCGGCGAAATCAATCAATGGCTGGTTGTTATCAAACTTACCGCGATATTTAAGGCCGCGTGTCCATGCGAAAATTGACGCAATTGGGTTGGTTGAGGTTTCTTTACCCTGCTCATGCAGGCGGAAGTGACGCGTTACTGTGCCGTGTGCGGCCTCAGCTTCGACTGTGTTGCCGTCTGGCGTCATTAATACAGATGTCATTAGGCCAAGTGAGCCAAAGCCTTGTGCGACGATGTCAGACTGTACATCACCATCATAGTTCTTACATGCCCAAACAAATCCGCCGCTCCATTTAATCGCGCAGGCGACCATGTCATCAATCAGGCGATGTTCATAAGTTAAGCCCTTTGCATCAAATTGCCCTTTAAACTCTGCATCAAAGACTTCTTGGAACAAATCTTTGAAACGGCCGTCATAGGCTTTCAAGATCGTGTTCTTGGTTGACATGTACACAGGATATTCACGCTGCAAGCCATAGTTAAAGCAAGAACGTGCAAAACCTTTAATACTGTCATCAAGGTTATACATCCCCATCGCTACGCCAGGGCCATCGAAATTAAAGATTTCCATTTCCTGCGGCGCGCTGCCATCTTCTGGAGTATAAGTCATCGTTAAACGCCCAGCGCCCGGAATTTTAACATCCGTTGCGCGGTATTGGTCACCAAAAGCATGACGACCAATAACAATTGGCTGCGTCCAGCCCGGGACGTAACGCGGCACATTGTCGCAAATAATCGGTTCACGGAAAACAGTGCCGCCGATGATATTACGGATTGTACCATTGGGCGAACGCCACATTTTTTTCAGGCCAAATTCTTCAACGCGACCTTCATCAGGTGTAATCGTTGCGCATTTTACGCCAACGCCATGTTCTTTAATCGCGTTCGCCGCGTCAATTGTAATTTGGTCATCCGTTTCATCACGTGACTGGATCGACAAATCATAATATTTAAGGTCCACATCAACATAAGGCAAAATCAGCTTCGTCTTAATGAAGTCCCATATAATACGGGTCATTTCGTCGCCATCTACCTCAACGATAGGATTATCAACTTTAATTTTACGCATGTAACCGTGCTCCCTTTGTGCATATCTTTCAAATGAGCAGATATTATGAGCTTATTTCCGCAAAGATCAAGATACCGTCCCCACTTCGTGCACAGCACAAGATCAACACAGTTAAAGCAAGCGGCGGAACATTTAAAAGCACATGACGGCAATTTATGTGGTTTCAAGTTGCAAACTAGCATATAATTTCACCATGAAAATTATAAAACAACATGCATATCTATTCTGCGCGCTTATCTGCCTCACCTTCCCCTTTGCGGCTTCCGCGATGGAAGGTAATAACCAAGAGAAGCCCCCTTTAGGCGTCTACTGGACAAAATTCATTGCCCAAGACCGTGACAATGACAATATCTATGATGGGTTAACAGCCCAGCTAAACATAAAAACAACCTGCGTGGGGCATTACGCATTAAGCGCCACGCTTGAGAGCGCCGCAGGGAAGCTGTTATCTTCCAGCCCCATATTTGAATATACATCACCTATTCAAGACCCATCACTCAGCTTCACCGCCGCAATTAGCGATACGCCGCGCAATATTCAGGTGACATTTTCAGGGGAAGATATTCGCCGCGCAGGGGCAAGCGGTGTTTACAGCGTTAAATTAATGAATATGGGGCAAATTATTTGTGATTATGGCACAAGCCCATATAAAGAAATCATTATCCCCAGCCCACCATTCAACCACCTAGAATTTGGTGAGAATTGTGGCACACCGCCGCGCCCCTGTAGAGACGTTTACAAATAAGCCTCATTCTCTCGCACAGCGCCCCGCATTATCCCTTGACTCCAAGGCCCTCCTTATGTAAATTAATACAAATTTTTACATAAGGTAAGCAGGATTATCATGGCAGTCTTTGGAATTTTCGGCAAAAAACAACAAACTTTACCACCACCGCCACCTAAGCCACGTAGCTTTAACATGGATAATATTTTTGATGTCATTGAATATTGCGTCCTTAAAGCCCCTGAAAATGCGACCGCTATCATCACCCAGTTTCTAACGGATAATCCTGACCAACTAAACAAGCGTTACAACGATGAAACCAAGCCTGAAAATGGCGCAAGCCTATGGCGCGTTGAAGGCGCAACGCCGTTAATGGTGCTGATGCACTTTAATAATAGTCGTAACGCAAAAATATACGACCACATAGAAGATGGCCAACGCATTGAGGGTAAAATGGCGATATTCGAGCCGCTGCTATTTGATAATCTTATCACGCTTGGCGCAGAGCTAAACGCTGAAGATAAACAGGGCAGAACGGCGCTATTTTACACAACCGAAAATAACAAAGACATCACCATTAAACTTTTAGAAAATGGCCTTGAATATCATAAATTTTTCAACGGCGAAGAACGTTGCATTAGCGGCAACTACACCTCCTACGTTCATTATGCTATCCAAGAATTTGAATCAGGAAAATTCACGCGGCTTGATAACCAAACGGCTGCGTTAAGTCATATTTTTTATACAAAAGCATCACAATATTACCCAAGCGGTGATTACAATTTTAAAGATCTTAACAATGGACAATACGCATTAAGAAAAAGGCTTCTTGTCGATTTTGCACAAAGTGCTATCCACCATCAGGAAGGCTATGATGGTAATATGGGCTACAGCACCGGACAATGGCGTACAAAAGACATTGAAAGTTTTGATACCTACTTAAACCAAGACCTTATAAACCGCGCCCGCGTGTTTATGGAGAGCGGCGCGCAGATTGAACCTGCCAAAGCGGTTTCTGCACCTGCCACAAAATCAGCCACGAATAAGCGTAATTTTAAGCCTATTGTTTAATTTTGTTTTAGAATGTTAGACGTCTAAACCAACGAGGGCTTTGGCATATTCTTCTGGTTTAAAGGGCTGTAAATCTTCAACCGTTTCGCCGACGCCGACCGCGTAGACAGGCAATTTGAACTGCTCTGCCAGCGCCACAACAACGCCGCCCTTAGCTGATCCATCAAGCTTTGTAACAACCAGCCCCGTGACATTGACCAAAGATTTAAATGTTTCAACCTGCGTAATCGCATTTTGCCCCGTGGTTGAATCTAATACGAGCAATACTTCATGTGGCACATCATCACTATGCTTTTTAAGCACACGGATAATTTTTTCCAACTCCGCCATTAAGTTTTGCTTGTTATGCAGCCGCCCTGCCGTATCAATCATCAATATATCAGCATCTTCATCCAATGCTTTTTGATAGGATTCATAGGCTACCGCAGCGGCATCTGACCCAATATCTTTTGACACAAAAGCACTGCCTGTACGCTCCGCCCAGATTTGTAGCTGTTCAACGGCGGCGGCGCGGAACGTATCCCCAGCGCCAAGCGCAACCTTTTTGCCCGCTTTGAAATGCATTTGATGCGCAAGCTTACCAATAGTTGTTGTCTTACCAACGCCATTAACCCCGCAAACCAAAATAACGCGCGGGCCTTTTTCAGGCTTTTTCATTTCAAGCTGACGCGCACAGGGTTTTAAAATCTCGGTAATTTTATCGGCGAGGTATATTTTAATTTCTTCATCGCTAATATCTTTGCCAAAACGATCTTTTTCAAGTTCTGAGACCAAACGCACAGCAAGTTCGGGCCCTAAATCAGCAGTGATAAGAATATCCTCTAGGGCCTCTAATGTTTCGTGGTCAAGCTTCTTTTTGGTGATTAAGTCGCCAATGCCCTGACCTATTTTCTGCGATGATTTGGTTAGGCCGCCACTTAAACGTGAAAACCATCCGCCTTCTTGCGTGTCTTCTGTGTCTGGCGCTTCGGGGCTGTCTGAAACAGCTTCTTCAATCACGACATCTGAGGCTATCTCTACTTTTATTTCAGGGACAGGCGTTTCGGCGATTTCCTCAATCGGGGTATCTAGCGCAGCCTCCACATCGTGCAGCACTTCTTGCGCGTCCTGCACAGTTGGCGTTTCAACTATAGGCTCTAATGCTGGCTCACCTTCAGGGTGGAGCAGCGCGTCTTCTTGAACGCTATCTTGCTTCGTTGATTTTTTCTTACGCCAGAAAACCATAGTAATCCTTTTATAGTTCTTGAATTATGCCGCTTGCACGACGCGGCCAATTAATTTGCCGTCTTCAATTTTATCGCTAATTTCTACTGTGGCGAGTGTACCTTGTTCTAAATCTTTATCAAGTATTACAGGCAGGAAATGTTCCGTGCGCCCAATGTTCCCCGCTTCGACAATAACCTCGCGCTGTGTATTGATATGTTTTTGGAGTAATGCATTCACCTGACGCTCCCCTGCTTCTCGTAGACGCGCGGCGCGCTGCTTGCGTATTGGGTGGTCAACTTGCGGCATTTTTGCTGCAGGCGTGCCATCGCGCTCTGAGTACGGGAATACGTGCAAGAATGTTAAATCACACTCATCAACGATTTTCAGCGTGTTTTCAAACATCTCATCAGTTTCTGTCGGGAAGCCTGCAATTATATCCGCGCCAAAGACAATATCAGGGCGCAATTCACGCGCGCGATTTGCCATCGCAATCGCATCATCACGTAAATGGCGGCGCTTCATACGCTTTAACACCATATCATCGCCTGCCTGCAAGCTCATATGCAGATGCGGCATTAAACGTGGCTCCTCACCAATTAAGCGCCATAAATCATCATCGATTTCTACTGGGTCAAGCGATGATAAACGTAAACGCTTCAAATCTGGCACCAACGCCAATACGCGGCGGATCATTTGCCCCAATGCGGGCTTACCTGGTAAATCCGCGCCGTAAGATGTGACATCGACGCCCGTAAAGACAATCTCGTTATAACCGCTTTCAACTAATTTCTTGGTTTGCTCCGCAATGACGCCAATTGGTACAGATCGTGAATTACCACGCCCATAAGGAATAATGCAAAATGTACAGCGATGATCACAGCCATTTTGAACCTGAATAAACGCGCGTGCGCGGCCTTCAAAGCCTTCAATCAAATGTGATGCCGTTTCTTTCACCGACATAATATCATTGACTTGCACTTTTTCAGATGACGCATTACCCCAGCTTTCAGCCTTCAACTTCTCATCATTGCCGATCACGCGGTCGACTTCCGCCATTGCACCAAAACCTTCAGGGTCAATTTGCGCCGCGCAGCCTGTAACAATGATTTTAGCATCAGGGTTCTTACGGCGTGCACGGCGGATGGATTGCCGCGCTTGACGCTCCGCTTCCTTGGTCACTGCACACGTATTAAAGATGATCACATCTTCCATCTGCGCATTTTCCGCATGGCTGCGCATCACTTCACTCTCGTAAGTGTTCAGGCGACAACCAAAGGTAACAATTTCCGGTGCTTTTGACATAGCGTGGTTTATTGCATATTTCCGAAACGAAAAGCAAGGAAATTTAGCGTCAACTCAGATCACTGTTTCTGACGCTTCATCGCCATATTCAACAGTTCAACAAAAAATGAGAACGCCATAGCAAAATACAGATACCCCTTAGGGATGTGAAAACCAAAACCTTCGCCAATCAAGGTCATACCAATTAACAACATATAGCTTAACGCTAAAACTTTCACAGTTGGGTGCCGCGTAATGAAATCGCTTACCTTTTCAATACATAACACCATTATGAACATAGAGATCAATATTGCGGCAACAATAACGGATATATGGCTGGTAATCCCTATTGCTGTGACTACAGAGTCAAAAGAAAACACAACATCAAGCAAAGCTATCTGTGCAATAACAACGCCAAAAACTGCATATTGCTTACTCAACGCATGGTGCTCATGCCCCTCAATTTTACTATGTATTTCTGTCGTCCCTTTCGCTAGCAAGAATAATCCTCCCAAAACAAGCATAGCATCCCGCCAAGTAACAGTCTTCCCCAACATACTGAACAGAGCCATATCTAAATGATCGATCCAAAAAGCTAAAGACAGTAGCATTAAACGCGTAATAAGTGCAGCCACCAACCCAACACGGCGCGCCAATGGACGCTGCTCTTCAGGTAACTTATCCGCTAATATACTGATCAAAATAACGTTATCTATCCCGAGTACAATCTCTAAGGCTGTTAAAGTAATAAAAGCGACCCATATTTCAGGCGTAAGTAAAAAATCCATAAGGTATATCCTTGTTACTAATAGATCTGCCCATCAAAAACATAGGCCACAGGCCCGCTCATAATAATGTGCCCCTCGCCGCTCCATGTGATATGGAGTTTCCCGCCATCGAGATGGATATAAGCTGCGCGGCTGGACAGCCCGCGTGCAGCCGCGGCGATTAATGTTGCGCATGCGCCCGTGCCGCAGGCATCTGTTATGCCCGTCCCGCGCTCCCATACGCGCATACGGATGTTTTCGCCGTCAATAATATGGGCGAACTCAACGTTGGTTTTTTCAGGAAACATCGCATGACACTCTATTTTTGCGCCCACGACATCAAGCGCCACGGCCTGCACATCATCAACAAAGAATACAGCATGGGGGTTGCCAACATTCACCGTAAATGGCGCGCTATAACCATCAACATCAATCGGCACAGCCCCACTGTCACATTCTTTGGCTAGCGGGATGTCTGCCCAATCGAACTTTGGCGCGCCCATATCAACGCTGATCCAGCACTGCTCCGCATCACTTTTCCAGCAGTTAAGCAGCCCTGCATCCGTGGCGATAATAACTTTATCTTTGCTGCTTTCTTTCAGCAATATATCCGCCACACAGCGCGTCATGTTACCGCACGCGCCAACGCGCCCGCCATCGGCATTATATATATGCATAAAGCAATCCGCCCCCTCATGCGCCGAAAGAACAGCCATTTGGTCAAAGCCAATGCCCGTTTTACGGTTTGATAAACGCCCAATATCAAGCGCAGGCAATGGGTTTAGCCGCGCATCAAAAATCGCGAAATCATTACCAAGGCCGTGCATTTTTAGGAATCTAGTTGACATTTCTTTTAACATCCTTATAAACAACAGCGTATATAACACACTTTCATACCATTGTGATGAATATGTGTCCATTGTTTAGCAAGGATACCCCATAGTCGGCGACAATTCGCTCACTGTGGTTAATTTGCTTACGAATTGAATTTATTAAGGCAAAACAACAATGTTTCAAAGTTTAAGTGACCGCCTTGGCGGTATATTTGAAAAACTCGGTAAAGGCGGACGTTTAAGCGAAAATGACGTCACTGCAGCAATGCGCGAGATTCGTATTGCATTGTTGGAAGCCGATGTTGCTTTACCTGTCGTCAAAGAATTCATTGAAAAAGTCAAAGCCCGCGCCGTAGGTCAAAACATCATCAAGTCTGTCTCCCCTGCGCAGCAAGTTGTCAAAATCGTCAATGATGCGATGATCGAAATGCTCGGCGCAGGTGAAACTGAGCTTGACTTAAAAGCAACGCCGCCTGTTGCCTATTTAATGGTTGGATTGCAAGGCGCTGGTAAAACCACATCATCTGCAAAAATCGCCCATTGGCTGCGCGAGAAAAATCGCAAAAAAGTGTTAATGGCATCGTTAGATGTCCAGCGCCCTGCCGCGCAAGAACAGCTTGCTACGCTTGGGCAGCAGACTGACACGGCGACATTAGAGATCATTAAAGGCCAATCCCCGCTTGAAATTACCAAGCGCGCAATGGATGTTGCCCGCAAAGAAGGTTATGACGTATTAATCCTTGATACTGCAGGCCGCCTTGCTATTGACGAAGAATTAATGGATGAAGTTGCCGCCGTAAAGAAACTGGCAAAACCAACCGAAACACTGCTTGTCGCTGATGCAATGACAGGTCAAGATGCCGTCAACACCGCCAAAGCATTTGACGACAAAATGGGTATTACAGGCATTATGCTGACCCGCGTTGATGGCGATGCACGCGGCGGCGCGGCGATGTCGATGCTTGGCGTAACAGGTAAGCCTGTAAAATTAATTGGTACAGGCGAAAAATGGACAGAAATTGACGCCTTCCACCCTGACCGTATTGTTAGCCGCATTTTGGGCATGGGTGATGTTGTTTCATTGGTTGAAAAAGCCGTTGAAACAATGGATCAGGACAAAGCCGCCGAAATGGCGAAAAAGTTCAAAAAAGGCCAGTTTGATTTTAACGACATGCTTGACCAGTTTCAGCAAATGAAAAAAATGGGCGGCATGAGCTCTATGCTCAAATTAATGCCTGGCATCAGCAAATTTGCTGACCAAATTGACCAAGCCAATATGGATGATACCGTTCTGAAAAAACAAGAAGCGATCATTCAGTCCATGACGACAAAAGAACGTACAAAACCATCACTGCTTAACGCATCACGTAAAAAACGTATTGCCGCGGGCTCAGGTTCAACCGTCCCTGAAGTGAACCGCCTGATCAAACAGCATCAGCAGATGGAAAAAGCCATGAAGCGCCTAAAGAAAATGGGCATGGGCGGCATGATGAAACAAATGAAAGGCCTGATGGGCGGTAAAGACGCAGCCATGTTAGATGCCATGCAAGGTATGGACATGGACGGCGTTGATATGGATGATCCCGAGGCGGTAAAAGCATTAATGGCTGAAATGGAAAACCAAGATGGCGGCATGGCTGCCAGCGGTAATTCACCATTAGGCGCAAACCCATTCGCGGGTGGCGGTATGCCAGGCTTAGGCGGGGGAATGCCCGGCCTTGGTGGTGGCATGAGTGGCGGCATGGGCGGATTACCCGCGCTTGGCGGTCATGGCGGAACAAAAAAGAACCGCAAAAAGAAGAAGAGATAACTAAAGTTATAAATGAATTAGGAAATAAACAGTCAATTTTAAGGAGTAAATATCATGGCAGTTAAGATCCGTTTGGCACGTAGAGGCCGCAAAAATCGTCCATTTTACAGCATCGTGGTTTGTGATAGCCGTATGCCGCGTGATGGTCGTTACATCGAAAAACTTGGTACATATAACCCACTTCTCGCCAAAGACGACGAAAAGCGCGTTACTTTGAACGAAGAACGTATCAAATATTGGCTTGGCGAAGGCGCACAGACATCTTTCCGTGTTGCAACTTTCCTTGGCAAAGCTGGCATTGCAGACATGCCAGAGCAGCGTCAAAGCATCGCAAAAGCGAAGCCAAAAGCGCAAGCACAAGCACGCTTAGAAGAAAAAGCTGAAAAAGCTAAATTAGCCGCAGAAGCAGCAGCAGAAGCAGCGGCAGCACCAGCTGAAGAAGCACCTGCAGAAGAAGCGGCAGTTGAAGCACCAGCTGAAGAAGCCAAAGAAGCTTAATTTTAAAGTTTCAAATCGCAATAAAACAAAAGCCTTGCGGAATATTCTGCAAGGCTTTTTCTTATCATGAAATTAGGCCGCACTTTAAAACGTATTGATCGTGATACGTTCTTTGGGCGTATCATCTGCCGCAGCGTTTTCTCGCTGGCGATAAAGCTGAGAAGCCACCGTAAGGCCACCACTGAAAGGCCTAACGCCCTGAACCGCTGCGTTCATCTTTAAGTAAAACTGCTCTTCGCCGCAATGAATACTTTCCAAAAGCGCCTGCCCTACCTCAATACTATGCAGTCTCTGAATATCCTTATCCGCCCCTGCTGCCATCGGATTAAAACGCATGTTAATATGCCTATCTCCATCTTTAAGAGTACGCATACCAAGCAGAGATGCGCGCTCTTGATTAAAACTATTACCAAGCTGCGCGAGTTTTTCATCCAGCACATCCCAATTATCTTTATATTGTTCATATGTATGCAACACGCGTGCTGTATACGGATTATTCCGTAAGCTGTTATCAATTTCGTGATGTGTCATTTTCATTAATGCTGTCATAATTTTATACCCGCTTTTCTTTATACCCTTACTTATAACTCCATAATATTAACATCTCGTAAAAATGCGTAGCAAAACTTCTGTTCATGTCTTTGGTTTTATTATGATTTTTATATAATGTGCTTTTTATCCGCATAAGGGTACAAGTTACAATATAAGCAAAACACAATTTACATCACACAAAAACGATTACAATGACATAAAAAACTATAGACATAAGAAAAAACGCGTGATAGAGAGATAATCCCAAGATAAAAACTTTAGTTTGAACCGCTTACGACAAGGAAAATGCCGTATGTCTAGCTTGCAATCATCTTGGGATCCATTCCACTTTTTTAATACAAACATCCGCCCCTATGTTTCACAAAAATTTGCCGATGCCCCTATTTTACTGCTTTGCGGTTCACAGGCCCGCCAATTAAATGGACAGAATACCAACCTCCCTTCTGATACTTCCGACTTTGATTTTGTAATCCTCTATGACAAACTGCCAAATAAATACGAAGCAGCGCAATTTGCTTCTGAAACACTTAATATCCCAGGCCATCCACATCCTATAAATCTCGACTTTAAAATCATGGATGTAGATTATTTAAATGCGCATGCCGACTACACACGCGACCTACGCCGCTTCCCATTTTTATTTAATATGATATTGGACGCCTACCCGCTGAACGATAACGCAAACAAGCTGCCAACATTAAAACAAAAAGCAACCAAATTTCTTGCCCAAGGGCCATCAGACATGAATCGCGCGCAAATTCAAACCCTGCGTGAAAGCATTCAAAAATTTGAAGATGCCCTAGATAACGCAACAACACTGCAAGATAAAAAAATCCTTGGCTATGAAGGCGTACCGACGCTTGCGACTGGCTATTTACGCTCTCATCTACTTTGGGAATCTTCTGTTGGCGCGCGTGGACTGCAATATCTTCAAAAATCAATGCTCTCTGGCGTTGATGCCGATATCATCAACGCACATAACCAATGCATGAGCGGCAATATCGCGCCCTATAAAGCGCATTGTCAGGCCATACAAACGCAGCTAAACCATCTTGACACGCAGATCCCTGCTAATCAGCACTGCCCGCCTGCAAATGACTACAACCTTGTCAGCGCCGCAGAAAAAGAGCAAAGCAACGCCAATGGTATGCGCATCATGCTCAACCAATATGTCGGTGACCTACGCACAGGGCAGAAAAAGGGCCTCTATCGTTCTACAGAAGTACGCGGTCAGTTTATATGGCAGCTTAAACAAGCCATCGCCATGCAAACAGGACAAGACGTTACCTTCGGCAAAGACAGCCTCATCGCACAAGGGCCTGTCCCTTTTGATAAGAATATTTTAAATGATATTATCAACGCCATGCAGAATGACGACTTTGATTACGTAGAAAACCTAACAGAAATCGTGACCGCGCCTTATGGCGGTATCACCTATAACTATGTTGAACGTATTTATGTTGATGACTTACACCGCAGACGCGCACAGCAGCAACAAGGCACTACGCCACAAATCGGCCTCGACCCTTGGAAAAGCCTGCGTATATAACCTTACTTTAAGCACTGAGTGTCTTGCATGAACTATACATATAAAATTCACCAAAACGATATTCCTGATGCCGGAGCCTATAGCCATTCACTGGCTATAGACTGCGAAATGATGGGTTTAAATATCAATCGTGACCGCCTATGCGTTATTCAAATCTATGACCCTGTGCGTAATCAGGTTGATATTGTACAGTGTAAAGACCCCGCCTATGCCGCGCCAAATTTGAAAACATTGCTCAACAGGCCAAACACGGTGTTTTTAGGCCATATGATCCGCCTCGACCTTGCGTATCTTTATAAGTATCTTGGCGTTATGCCGCAAAACGTTTACTGCACGCGCACCGCTTCTCGCATTGGCCAGACTTACGGCGCATCTCATAACTATCTTGATCTGATATCAAATATTCTCGGCAAGAAAATTGATAAATCTGAAACTAGCAGCTATTGGGGCGCAGAAGAACTAACGGATAAACAAATAAAATATGTCTGTCAGGATGTTATCTTCCTCCATGCGCTCAAAGAAAAGCTCGATACCATTATTCGTCATGAAAACCGTCAAGACCTTGCCGATAAAGCAATGAAAATGATCCCTGACCGCGCATATTTTGATGCCACCGGCTGGTGGAATGAAGATATTCTGAGTTACCCTTTTTAGGTGACATTAGAATGACAGCACGACAATAACCAAACTACACAGCGTAATCACCGCGCCCGCCTTCAAACTATCTGAAATATCATGCTTATAATAACGGTGATACAGCGTCAGGATAAACGGCGCGCCAAGCAACACTGCGGTCAGATAAGATGGGTTTGGCGCAAGTATAACCGCATACCATGAACAAACACATGATACCGCGCTAACTACGCAGAGTACGGCTATATTTCTATTCAGCGGCGCTTTGCCAACCGGTTCCTTACGAATGATCATCCAAAACCATGTCGTAATCGTCTGGACTATAAAAATAATAAAGGATAACGCTAGCACCATATCAAGGCTGCTGCTCGTGCTGCCTTTGACCATAATCTGCGATGCTGCAATCATACCTGCGTTCAATAAGACCAAGCCAAGAAATGACGTATGGGTAAAGCGTATATGGCGCATTTTTATCACTGCAACATTGGCGGTAATCATCGCGACCAGAATAAGCATAGCTTTAAATGGTGTCGCGGCGTAAGCGCGTAGCAAATCAGGGTCAAAGAAAAGCCACGCAACAAAAGTAAAAATCATCGCAAGTGGCATAAATAATGATGCGATATGAGCGCTATGTTCACGTGAAGTATAAAACAAGCTCGTGCTAACCGTCATTGAAGCCAGCCCTGCGACAACAGCGCTTACATAAAAGCCAATATCATGCGGAAAATCTATAAAAGGCAAAGCAAAAGAGAATAACACCGAAATATACAAACAGCGCCATAAATTAAGCTGCAATGCCGCCATGCGCACGTGCTGATTCCACACAGTCATGAAACACGAAAATAACAAACAAAGAACCGCAGGAATAAGCCACATATTACGCTCCAAAAACACTTAAATGTTAAGAGCATCCATTAAACACAGAAACACCGCTATGAACAGCCACAAAGCGATCTCTTCAACATTCAAATTGACACTTGCTTATGGTTATGGCAAATTTAAAAAAATCAAGAGACTACACAAAAACAGGGAATATCATGACTAAATTCTTTTCGGCGACATGCTCGAATATGGGCGGCAATTACACCAAGCATAATGAAATTGCAAAAGCATTTAACAACAGCGCCGATATACGTAGCTGGGTATCACCGCAAAATGGTCATTTTTTATTAAGATGCGATAGTGATATAAGCACTGGCCAAATAAGGGACATGATTACCAAGGCGAGCCGCGTATCCACATTTGTTACGCTATTTAACCCAAATGCATTTGGCTACTCCCTACCTTCTAATAATTGCCCTGATGTTGACGCGTGGCTAGAAAGACACAGCCCCGCCTTTGAAAAAGCATTCAAAATCGAGCCTAATGGCTGTATTGACCTAAAAAAAGAATTTCTAAGCCAAACTATTAAGCTCGAAAATGGCTGTACGATACAAATTTCCGAAAATGGCGAGATACATATTGAAGAAGAAGGCAAAAAGCCCTTTAAAGTACGCAATCAAGACGGAAATTGCGACAAATTCATTGTTTAAGACCCTTTACACATCACTTTCAAGTTCCGTATCCCAGTACAGATAATCACTCCAGCTCTCATGCAAGAAACTTGGTGGGAAGTGGCGGCCGCATTCTTGCAGCTCGCCAAGGCTAGGTTGATGCGGCTTGCGCAGCGGATGCATATTACACTCACGCGGCAATTTGCTGCCTTTTTTAAGATTGC
>MDTB01165866.1_pt1 | contig 15370 bp, 14 predicted proteins | sample 811161 | NCBI WGS metagenome assembly MDTB01 (sample SAMN05326650, study PRJNA326480) | marine metagenome | isolation source: seawater | place: Mediterranean Sea | collected 2009 | reverse complement strand
TTATGCTAATAATAATTATTTATAATAATAGTAAAGGAAAATAATATGTTAAAAATTAAAAATGTTCAAGCTCACTGCGATATACCTTGTAAAGTTTATGATCCATCTGTAATACAATACTCTACTCTTAGTATTGTTAGGTTTTTAGACTTGATTAATGAAGAAATTAAAGATTCTGACCAATCCGTAGGTCAAAAAGCACAGCTTTCTAGATTAATTGCTGTAAAAGAACAGCATTCTAAAGAAGTTAAAAGCGAAGTAGCTACCATATGGGGGGATTATTTCAAAGAACCTCAAATTACTAAGTTTCCTGAAATACACGAACTAGTTCATTCAATTATGCAGATGGCTTCGAAATGTAAACAAGAGTTAGATAGAAATAATGGAGTAGAACTCCTTAAAAAGGTAAATAAATTTACTGAAATATTCTGGGCCACAAAAGGAATAGAGACTGGTAAATTTTACGCTCCTTATCCCCCCGAACTGGTTATAGTTTGCCCAATTCTCAAAGGTGTTTAGATTTTTTAAAGTAACCGGTACTAGCATGCACCCCACTTTAAAGCCAGGGGATGTTGTATGTTCCGTGAAGGCATTCAAGCCATTGATAAAAGTAAATAGTGTTGTTATATTTTTTGATAAATATTATTCATTTATAATTAAAAAGGTTTTATCTAACAATGATGGAACCCTTATACTTAAAAGCGATAACTCAAATATTGATTCTTACTTTTGCAAAAAACCTATAAATGTAAATAAAATTAAATACGTGGTTATATTTAAGATAAGAGGGCATTATCTAAGAAAAATTGGTAGTAATATATTAGCTTAAAAAAGATTTAATAACTCTTCCATTAGGACTATTTTTTCCATCATAAGGGACTCCGTTTATCCAGATTTTTTTTATTCCTTTAGATTTTACACTTAGTCTAGAAGATCCATCTGGTAAGTCTCCAACTCTAAAAGAATTTGATATGCCGATAGAATTAGGATCGAACAATATCATATCAGCATAATGCCCTGGAACTAACCGTCCTCTTTTAGGTATTCTGCATATATCAGCCTGTTTAGCAGTTAAACTGTAAATAGCCTCTTCTATAGACATTATCTTATACTCTCTAACCCACTTCCCAAGCAAGTCTAATCCATAGCCCGCATCGCAAAGCAAGGATTGATGAGCTCCTGCGTCAGATAAAGCTATGGTAGAGTTTTGATGTAACAACAGCTTTTTAACCTCTTTTACGTTTGCGTTTAAAAGCTCTGCCTTGAACAGATCATTCATCCCACCATTTATTGCATTATCAAGTATCCAATCTAGTGGTCTTTTCCCAGATAATTTAGATATATGTTCTAATGAAAATCCCATAAATTTTTGAATATTTTTATTTTTTGAGTTAATTAATGTGATTTTATCCCAATTACCAACGAATAGTTTATTTTTTTTTTTATCATTAATTTCATTTAGTAACGATTCTCTAAATTTAATATCTCTGAAAATATTAATAACTTCTTCTTGTCTGGCTGCTTTCATGACCTTTTTCCATGTATTTAATCCCTCCAACATATATGGTTCTTGCATAGTGAATTCCATTGTCAGTGGTCTGCACGATACCTGTCCCCAAATTTCAAACCCCTTTTCTTTCATTTCGTTAATATCATCAAGAGTGTTAATCGCCCAATTTTTTTTCGTAGGGTTGAAAAGTATTGGAGCTACCATGGCAGGTCTATTAGAAGACCCTAGTAATTCCGTTATATCTTTTATATTGTCATTATTTGATTTTGTTATCATAAAAATTCCTCTTCCTTGAGATGCCATAGCTTCTATTAATCTTATAATTTCATTTTGAGATGCGAATCTTGATGGCATAGGAACTCCATTAGCCCCATTATGTCCTTCAAACGTAGAAGTTGCAAAACCTATTGCACCACTCTCCATTGCTTTTTTAACCAGCTTCTCCATTTTAAGTATCTCATTTTCATTGGCTTCTCTTTGCATTGCATCTTCACCCATACACCATATTCTGAGTGCTGAATGTCCAATAAAAGAACATACGTTTAAAAATAATTTTTTTGACTCTAATAAGCGTAAATATTCTTGATAAGTATTGAAACTCCAATCTATTCCTTTTTTTAATGCTTCATATGACATACCTTCCACTTTTTGCAGATTTCTCATATTTAAATCTCTATCTTCTACTCTACATGGTGCTATAGTAAAACCGCAATTTCCGATAATAGCGGTGGTAACGCCCAAATCTAGAGAAGGCAAAGCTTTTGGATCCCAAGTTAATTGGGCATCATAATGAGTATGTATGTCAATAATACCGGGACACAGAGTAAGACCCTGAGCGTCGTAGTAATACTTGGCTTTTCCTAAGTTTTTACCTCTTCTAACTATAGTATCTTCTAATATTGCTATATCAGCATTAAAAGATTTCCTTAACGTCCCGTCTACTATATTAGCATTCTTAATAATTAGGTCATACATAAAAAAAAATATACATAAAAATAAAAAACCAATTCATTTTTTCATTGCTAAAGCTACTCTGCTAGAAGGGGTTTTGTCTAAGAAATCATATATATAAAATGCTGTTCTTACAATTTCTTTTAGATTAAGACCCGTCTTTATGCCCATACCATTTAACATATAAACTACATCTTCAGTAGCGACATTACCTTTAGCACCTTGAGCATAAGGGCAACCTCCGAGTCCACCAACTGAAGCATCTATGTTTCTAATTCCTAATTGTAAGGCAGCATAAATATTCGCTAATGCTTGCCCGTATGTATCATGAAAATGTATAGCAATTTGATTAATATTTACTTTTCTTTTCACTTCATTAAGTAGCTCAATAACTTTGTTTGGAGTCCCATAACCTATAGTATCTCCTAGAGACACTTGGTAACATCCTAAATTTATTAGTGTACTAGCTAAATTAGCTGTCCTTGTGAAGCTTATACTACCTTCATAAGGACACCCTAAAACACAACTAATATAACCTCTAACCAATAGGCCCTCTTTTTTTGCTATCGCTAATATATTCTCTATTCTTATTAGTGACTCTTCAATGCTACAATTAGTATTCTTTTTTGAAAAAGATTCTGATGCAGTAGTAAAAACGCAAATATTTTTAACTCCATTTTCTAATGCTTTTGAAAGTCCTTTTAGGTTAGGAACTAAATAAGGATAGACTGTGTTTGATTTCTTGCTTATAAGTTTTAACAACTTCTCTCCGTCTTTCATTTGAGGTACCCAGTCTGGAGATACAAAGGAACCTATTTCAATATAATTTAAAAGGCAATTAGATAACCTATTAATTAATTCAACTTTTACATCCGTAGGAACAAATACTTTTTCATTTTGTAAACCATCTCTTGGCCCTACCTCACAAATATTTACTTTTTCTGGTAACATTTTAAATAATCCATTTTGCTTTTTTTTTTCCTAAAAAGGAATCGATCCCTTCCTTAGCTTCAGTTGAAATGCGTATAGCAGCAATTTTTTCTGCTGAATAATTTATTAAATCTTCATTAATTTTTTTATGATTAATAGCAGCTAAAAATTGTTTGATCTCTTTTTGAGCATTAGGACTACCAATTAATAATTTATTAACTAAGGTATTCTTTATATTTTCTAGATTCTCTCTCTCTGTGCAATCATCTATCAAATGAATTTTTAAAGCTTTCTCTGCATTAAAAACTTCTCCTGTTAGAAATAAATTCTTTGCTTGTTTATATCCTATATTTCTGAGAATGTAGGGAGCAATCATTGCAGGAATAATACCTAATTTAACCTCTGAGAAGCAGAACTTTGCATCTTTATTAGCTATGACAAAATCGCATGCAGCTATTAACCCTAAACCACCTCCAAATATATGCCCATTAACCAATGCTATAGTAGGTTTTGGAAAGTTATTTATCTCCTCTAAAAGTTCAGTAAATATAAGAGCATCTTTTTTATTTTCCTTTTGTGTTAAATTTCTAGATGCTTTCATCCATTCTAGGTCAGCCCCTGCGCAAAAAACATCACCTTGACCTGTAATACTCAATATTCTAGCTTCTGAATTAACTTTTAATATAAGTAAAATATCCTTAAGTTCTTTAATCATTTCAGGGTTCAAGGCATTTTTAATTTTTGGATTATTTAAAGTAATAGAAAAAACACCATGCTCATCTTTATCAATTATTAAAAATTTAAACTTTTTCATTTTACATTCTAAATATTCCGAAGTTTCCTGACTTTCTATGGGCGTTTAAAGTATATTCTAAACAATCTCCTAATATATCTCTAGTATCTAGTGGGTCAATAATTCCGTCATCCCAAAGTTGCGATGTTGCAAAATATGGGGATCCTTCTTCATTAAATTTTTTTATAATAGATTCTATAAATTTGTCTTTTTGTTCTTTTTGCCAGATTTCTCCATTCTGGCTTAATTTATTTTCTTTAACTGATGATAATACTTTTGCTGCTATTTCACCTCCCATTACAGAAATTTTAGAATTGGGCCAGCTAAACAAAAATCTAGGTTGATATGCTCTTCCACACATTGCGTAATTACCAGCTCCAAAAGAGCCTCCTATTATAACTGTAATCTTAGGAACAGTAGCAGTTGATACAGCATTAACTAATTTAGCTCCATCTTTTGCTATACCTTTTTCTTCATATGTTTTTCCTATCATAAAGCCGGCTATATTTTGAAAAAAAACTATAGGAATTCCCCTTTTTTCGCATAACTGAATAAAATGGGTTCCTTTCAAAGAAGATTCTGAAAATAAAACACCATTATTTGCAATAATACCTACTGGAACGCCTTTAATATAGGAAAAGCCAGTTACTAATGTTGTACCATACCTTGCTTTAAATTCATCAAGTTGTGATTTATCTAATATTCTTGCTAAAATCTCTCTTACATCATATTGTTCCTTTAAATCTTGGGGAATAATACCATAAATATCTTTAGGGTTTAATTTAGGTTTAGCAGCAATCTTCTTATTGACTGAACAAGGTTTTATATAGTTCAAATTTTTAATAATAGATTTGGTAATAGTTAATGCTTCATATTCATCTTCAGCAAAATAGTCTGCTACTCCCGAAAATTGTGTGTGTAAATCTGCTCCACCTAATTCCTTCTCACTACTTATTTCTCCTGTAGCTGCCTTAACTAAATGAGGCCCTCCTAGAAAAATAGTGCCATTTTTTTTGACTATAATTGTTTCATCAGACATAGCAGGTATGTATGCTCCACCAGCTGTACAAGAGCCCATTACCACAGAAATTTGAGGAATACCTTCAGATGACATTTTTGCCATTTCGTAGAATATTCTTCCAAATCCATCTTTATCGGCAAAAATACCTGTTTGTTCCTCTAAATTAGCTCCTCCTGAGTCAACTAAATAAATACAAGCCAAATTATTTTCTCTGGCTATTTCAAGACTCCTAAGATGTTTTTTGACAGTTATTGGATAATAAGTACCTCCTTTGACTGTAGCATCATTTGCGATTATAATACAATCTCTACCCTCTACTTTACCAATTACAGAAATAATACCTCCGCTAGGAATATCATTTTTATACTGTCCTATTCCAGCAAATCTGCCTATTTCTAATGAGGAAGTATTTTTTTCTAATAAATAATCTATTCTCTGCCTTGGTAAAAGTTTTCCTCTTTTTATATGCCTTTTTCTTGAAACTAAGCTGCCTCCTATTTTAATAATTCTACTTTTTTTATTTAAATCAGAAACAAGTTCTTGCATACACTCAAAATTTTTTTTGTATGAAGACGACCTATTATTTACTTTTTTTCCTATCAAGCTCAATTTAATATTTCCAATGCCAGAGCTGTGGCCTCACCACCTCCAATACAAAGTGAGGCTACTCCTTTTTTTAAATTATTTTTTATAAGGGCATTTATTAGAGTCGTGATAATTCTTGTTCCAGATGCGCCAACTGGATGGCCTAAAGCACAAGCCCCTCCATTAATATTTAATATATCATCAGGTATACTTAATTCTTTCATCACAGCCATAGGAACTACTGCAAATGCTTCATTTATTTCAAATAAGTCAACATTTTTAACTTGCCAATTGGCTTTTTTTAATACTTTTCTTATTGCTCCCACAGGAGCAGTAGTAAACCATTTAGGTTCTTGACTATTAGTTTCATGACAAACGATCCTTGCTAACGGCTTTAATCCTCTTTTATAGGCATTAGATTCTTTCATCATTAATAAAGCAGCTGCCCCATCTGAGATTGATGAGGAATTTGCAGCTGTAACAGTCCCGTTTTTTTTGAAGGCTGGTCTCAATCTGGGAATTTTTTCTAAATTAGACTTGTATGGCTGCTCATCTTTAGAAATTATTTTTAAATCATTTTTTAATTTAATTGACAAAGGAATAATTTCTTTAGAAAAAGATCCATCCTCGTTTGCTTTTTTAGCTTTTTTAAGAGATTTTATTGCAAAAGTATCTTGTTGTTCTCTTGTAAACTGATAGTACTCCGCCGTATCTTCAGCAAAATGTCCCATTAATTTACCTTCATCATATGCATCTTCTAATCCATCTAAAAACATATGATCCTTCACTACATTATGGCCCATTCTTAAACCCTCTCTAGCTTTTGGTAATATATAAGGGGCATTACTCATACTTTCTAGTCCTCCAGCTATAACTACTTCATTGCTACCAGAAAGAATACTATCATTTCCTACCATAACTGACTTCATCCCTGATCCACACATTTTATTAATTGTTGTAGCACCTACATCATAAGGAATATTAGCTCCTATGCTTGCTTGTCTTGCTGGAGCTTGCCCTAATCCTGCGGGCAATACACATCCCATGATAACTTCATTAATATCGGTTGTTTCTAGTTTTGATACTTCTAGAGATTTTTTTATTACCTCTGCACCCAACTCAGTAGCCTTTAAACTAGCTAGTGAACCTTGAAAACTTCCCATAGGGGTTCTACACGCGCTTACTATTACAACTTTATCTTCATTCATAATTGTCTCCTTAAATACTATTTATTTTTTTCAAAAATTTCTCTTCCTATAAGCATTCTTCTAATTTCATTTGTTCCTGCTCCTATATCATATAACTTAGCATCTCTTAATAGTCTGCCTGCAGGATAGTCATTAATATAACCATTACCTCCTAAACACTGAATAGTTTCTAGAGCCATCCATACTGCCCTCTCAGAAGCATAAAGCAATACTCCTGCCGCGTCTTCTCTAGTGGTGTTTCCGCTGTCACAAGCTTTTGCTACTGAATAGCAATAAGATTTACTAGCATTCATACTAGTATACATGTCTGCTATCTTGCCTTGCATTAACTGAAACGTACCTATGGGTTTATTGAATTGTTTTCGTTCAATTATATAAGGGATAACTATATCCCAACAGGATGACATTATACCTAACGGACCTCCACTTAAGACTGCCCTTTCAAAATCTAACCCGCTCATTAAGACATTCACCCCTTTATTTAAAGAACCTAATAAATTTTCTTCAGGTACTTCACAATTATCAAATACCAATTCTGCAGTGTTAGAACCTCGCATACCTAATTTATCTAACTTAGGAGAGACAGAAAAGCCAGGAAAGTTTTTTTCTATTAAAAATGCAGAAATGCTTTCTTTACTTAATTTTTCTTTTCCCTGTGTTTTAGCATAGACTACTAGTATATCTGCATCTGGTCCATTAGTAATCCACATCTTATTTCCATTAAGGATGTACTTATCTCCTTTTTTATTAGCACTTAATTTCATGCTTACTACATCAGACCCTGAAGATACTTCACTCATTGCAAGTGCTCCAATGTTTTTACCGCTTACTAAATCAGGTAAATATTTTTTTTTTTGTTCTTTATTTCCATTAAGTCTTATTTGATTTACACATAAATTTGAGTGTGCTCCATATGATAGTCCGACAGAAGCTGATGCTCTACTTACCTCTTCCATAGCTATGACATGCTCTAAATAACCTAATCCACTCCCTCCATATTCTTCATCTACAGTTATTCCCAAAAGTCCCATATCTCCTAGTTTTCTCCATATTTCAAGAGGAAATTCATTTTGTTTATCTATTTTATCCGATAAAGGTTTTATTTCATTATTACAAAAGTTTTCAACAGCATTTTGAAATATTTCAATATCTTTCCCTAGATTAAAATTAAAATTATTTGATGTATTTGGTATCATAATTAAATTATATTAATATTAATTATATTAACAAGTATTTTGCCAAACCTAAAAATATTACGAAACCTAATATATCGGTTATAGTAGTTAAAATTACAGTTGCAGCAACAGCAGGGTCAACCTTAAAATATGATAAAATTATTGGAATTGCCGCACCAAAAGTACCAGCTAAAATTAGATTAAATAACATTGCAAAGGCTATAATAAATCCCAGTAAATTATCCTGAAACCATATAGCCGTTATAATACCAATTAAAAAAGCAAAAAAGAATCCATTATAGGCTCCAACCAATATTTCTTTTCCAAATACCCTGAAAGAGTTAGAAGATGTGAGCTCTCTTGTAGCCATAGCTCTTACCGCTACAGTCAAAGTTTGTGTGCCAGCATTACCTCCCATAGATGCTACAATAGGCATTAATATTGCTAAAGATACTAATTTATCAATCGTAGTTTCAAAAATAGCAATAGATATTGACGCCAAAATAGCTGTTAGTAAGTTAATTGCAAGCCATCCAAACCTATTTCTTGCTGTTTTAAATGCAGCCAAATACAAGTCTCCTTCGCCTGAAACACCTCCAAGTTTAAGTATGTCTTCATCAGCTTTTTCTCTTATCAGGTCAACAACATCATCAATTGTAATCATTCCAATTAGACGCCCTCTAACGTCTACAACTGGTGCAGAAGTTAATTCGTACTGATCAAATAGAAAGGCAATATCTTGTCTTTTATCATTTACTGCAACTATTTTGGGGTTAATAGTCATAATCTCAGATATTATAGCATTTCTTTCATTTCTCATGGCTCTATAAAGAGGAACGGTTCCGACAGGAATATGTCTAGAGTCGACTGCAAAAAGAGCATAAAACTGTTCTGGAATTCTTTTTGACATTCTCAAGTAGTCTACTACTTGTCCAATAGTCCAATTAACTGGAACTGAAACGTAGTCTGTTTGCATAATTCGACCAGCAGAGTCTTCACTGTAGTTTAAGGCTTTTTTGATAAGTTTTTGAAGATCTTTTGACATACTTCTTAAAATTTTTTTTCTAAAATTGATATCGCAGGTTTCTAAAACATATGTAATATCATCAGTATCTAAAGTGGATAGCAACCTTACTAAGTGATCGGTCTCAAAGAGGTCTATAACGCTAATTAGAATGGGCACATTCATTGAAGCTAAAGTATCAGCAGGAAATTTATCACCTAAAGCTTTTATTACTTTTTTCCTATTTTCTTCAGACAAAGTTTCTAATAGGTCTGCTGTATCAGCAGGGTGCATATTTGAAATTATTGACTTTACGGATCCTGCATTTCCTTTATCTACTTCAAATATAATTCTATTAATAATTTCGACTGAAATACCTACAGTATTTATTTTAAAAATTATTTTTTCAGTTTTATTTAGATCTTTCATAATGTTTATCTTTAAAATATATTCTTTTTATGCAAATTAAAAATAAAATTTATAAAGATTTAGAAATTTTAATTGAAAAGAAAAAAATAGATTACCAAAAATCCTTAACATTGATGGAAAAAAGAGTAATTGCTTTACAAAATTGCCAAGCAAAAGAATTAATTTGGTTTCTAGAGCACAATTCTATATATACCACAGGAAGAGGCTATCTAGAAAAGAAAACCACCATAAATAATATTCCTGTATTAAATACTAATAGAGGAGGAAAAATCACTTGGCATGGTCCAGGACAGAAAATTATTTACATAGTACTTAATTTAAAAAAAAGAAATATTGATATAAGAAAGTTTGTATTTAATCTGGAAGAATTTATTATTAAATCTCTTGAGGAAGTTAATATATCCTGCTTCAGAAAAAAGGGCTATGTAGGAATATGGACAATAAACAAGAAAGGACAAGAAGCTAAAATTGCTTCTTTAGGTTTAAGGGTTAGTAAAGGAATTATTTATCATGGAATGTCGATAAATTTTAACTGTGAACTTAATAACTTTTACAAGATTAATCCATGTGGAATTAATAATGCAATTGTTACGTCTGTACATGAGCTCAATAAAAATATTAAATCAAATTTTTTAAATAAAATTTTAAAAAAAAAAGTTTTATTATTTATCTAATTTTATTCAAAAGAAATTAAGGACTGGTCAGCTGCTACGGCCTGTCCTTTGTTTATATGTACCTCTTTAACTTTTCCTTTAAATTCACTTTTAAGAATGTTTTCCATTTTCATAGCATCTAAAACTATAAGACTAGTTCCTGGACTAACTATTTCACCCTCTTTAACTAGAACTTCTATAACTTTTCCAGGCATGGGGGAGAGTAGAATATTTTTTTTAGTATTATAATTTTTTTTAGGAAGTTTTTTGAAATAGATATTAGTTTTTTTATTTAAAACAATGGCTTTTGATATTGTTCCTTTAAAATATACTAATAAATATTTCTGTTCATCAAATACTTTACCTATTATAGTTTGTTTTTTATCAAAGCTTTTCAGCTTAATGTAATTTAACCTCATACTGAATTCTAAATTATAAATTTTGTTATTTATTTTTAGGTTTAGTGAGTTTTCAAATATGTCTAGAATACTTACTTCAGTAGTGTTTTCTTTTATAGTTACTGCCCATTCTTTACTGATGCTTTGCATATGTTTATTTACTTTCAATAAATAGTTAATCTTGAATACAAAAGCTAATATAGATATATCTAGTATTTGATTTTTATTTTTTACATCTCCTTTGTACCCATCTCTATAAACATCTTCTATGAAATTTGTATCTATTTTACCTTTTAAAAAAAGTTCATTGTTGTATATATCTATTAAAAAATTTAGGTTTGTTTCTATGCCCCTTATATCTATTTCTTCTAATGCTTTTATCATTGCTTCTATTGCACCTTTTCTAGTTTTTCCTTGAGATATAACCTTTGCGATCATAGAATCATAATATATGGAAACATTATTTCCTTCCTTATACCCATAATCTATTCTCAGTCCTTCTTTAGGAAACATAAATTTAGTTAATCTGCCAGCCGACGGTAAAAAGTTTTTAACAGGCGATTCAGCACATAATCTTGACTCAAATGACCAAATATTTTTTTTTATCTTGCCTAAGCCTTTAGGAATTTTCTTGTCATTTGCTATATTAATCATTTGTTCTACTAAATCTATTTTTAAAACTGTCTCAGTCACAGGATGTTCAACTTGCAATCTAGTATTCATTTCTAAAAAAAAAAATTCTTTTTTCTTATTAACAACATATTCCACCGTTCCAGCAGAATAATAACCCACTGATTTTGCCAATTTAATTGCTTGCTGTCCCATTTCTTTTCTAATATTATTATTTATAAAAGAGCTAGGAGACTCTTCAATAATTTTTTGATGCCTTCTTTGAATAGAACATTCTCTCTCTCCTAGTGAAAAAACGTTCCCAAATTTATCTCCTAAAATTTGAATTTCTATATGCCTTGGTTGTTCAATATATTTTTCAATAAAAATTCTATCATCTCCAAATGCGTTATATGCTTCATTTTGTGATGATCTAAATAGTAAATCAAAATCTTGAGAGCTATTTGCTATTCTCATTCCTTTTCCCCCGCCTCCAGCTGAAGCTTTAATCATTATCGGAAAACCTATTTTTTTTGCATATTTAAGAGCTTCGGTAGAGGTGGCTACTGCTTGATTAATTCCCGGTATACAATTTACTCCTGCTTTTTTTGCTATTTTTCTTGACTCTATTTTATCTCCCATAGCCAGTATAGCTTTTACTGGTGGTCCTATAAAAATTATATTATTTTTATTTAACATATTTGCAAACTCATAATTTTCTGAGAGAAATCCATAACCAGGATGTACTGCATCTACTTTTGTCTCTAAGGCCAAATTCACTATTTTTTCTTTGTTTAAATAACTATCTTTTAAAGGTTCTTTACCTAGTAAGTATTTCTCATCACAGTATTCTAAATGTAATGATCTATTGTCTTCTTCTGAATAAATAGCTACTGTTTTGATGCCCATTTTAGAGCAAGTTTTTGCTATTCTTATGGCAATTTCTCCTCTATTTGCTATTAGTATTTTTTTAATCATTGTGATTTATTTATAGTGGAATGTTATCATGTTTTTTCCATGGATTACTTAGCTTTTTATTTCTTAATAGTTTAAAAGAATTTGCGATCTTTACTCTCGAATGCTTAGGAAGTATTATATCATCTATATATCCTCTACCAGCAGCTTCATATGGATTTGAAAAGTTTTCTTGATATTTAATGATTTCTTTTTTTAATTCTTTTTCTGTTTTATTCCTAAATATTATTTTAGCTGCACCTTCTGCCCCCATCACTGCAATTTCAGCAGTAGGCCAAGCTAGGTTTATGTCACCCCTAAGATGTTTAGAAGCCATTACGTCATACGCCCCACCATATGCCTTTCTTGTAATTAAAGTAACTTTAGGAACCGTAGCTTCAGCATAAGCAAATAGTAACTTAGCACCATGTCTTATGATACCATTAAATTCTTGGTCAGTTCCTGGCAGGAATCCAGGTACATCTACTAGTGTTAATAAGGGTATATTAAAACAGTCACAAAACCTAACAAACCTTGCTCCTTTAGTAGAAGAATTAATATCTAAACAACCCGCTAGGGATAAAGGTTGATTAGCTACTACTCCTATACTATGTCCTTCAATTCTAATAAAACCGATAACTATATTAGTAGCATAGTTTTCCTGTACTTCCATAAATTCCTCGTCATCTGCGATTTTAATAATAAGGTCTTTCATATTATACGCCTTGCTTTTATCAGCAGGAATTAAAGTATCTAGAGACTCAATTATTCTACCACTATTATCATCAGTACTTTTTATTTTTCCCTTAGAATTGTTAGATTGTGGTAAAAAATCAATTAATCTTCTAATTTGTTCCAATACTATAATTTCATTTTCGAATTTAAAATGGGCAACTCCTGATTTAATTGTGTGTGTACTAGCTCCACCCAAAAACTCCGAGTCTACTGTTTCATGTGTTACTGTTTTAACTACTTCCGGCCCTGTTACAAACATATATGAGGTTTGCTCTGCCATAAAAATAAAATCAGTGATTGCAGGAGAATATACTGCTCCTCCGGCGCAAGGCCCTAATATCGCAGAAATTTGTGGTACAACTCCAGAGGCTAACACATTTCTTTGAAAAACTTCTGCATATCCTCCTAAAGAGGTAACACCTTCTTGGATCCTAGCACCGCCTGAATCATTTATTCCTATAATGGGAAGACTATTTTTTAAAGCCATATCCATTATCCTACAGATCTTTCTTGCATGCTCTTCGCCTAAAGAACCGCCGAAAACAGTAAAATCTTGACTATATACTAGTACTTTTGTCCCATTAATAGTACCGTATCCTGTAACTACGCCATCTCCAAGAATAGGTTCATACTTTTCTCCCACTTTACCTTGCCTACCTTTTACAAACATTCCGATTTCTTGAAACGAATTTGTATCTAATAAAACTTCTATTCTCTCTCTCGCTGACAGTTTTCCCTTTTTATATTGTGTATCTATTCTATTTTGTCCACCTGCAATTTTAGCAATTTTAATTTGACTTAATAATTTATCAGTAGGTGTGTTCATTTTTCCTCGCAAATCATATTAATAAGATTTCTAAATTTTATAATATCAGTGTAAAATGATTTTTTAAGTAAAAGTTTTTGTTTTTCATCTTCAATTTCACCCCATTTTAAGATATTATATTGGTGTTCAATATTAGATAGTTCCCATGCTTTATCTGTACTTATAATATTATCTAATAAACTAATAGCTATTATAACTGAGTTGGTTATTTTTGTAAGAAAATAAAAAACAGTCAGCATTTGATTATTAATATTATATAAATACTCGTACAAAATGTTTAAATTATTTTCATTTTGACTAATAGGTATTATGCCATGTTGAATTTTAAAAATCATTTTATAGCGCTGTTCTACATAAACTACTATCGGATCCCAATGAATTTTTTGTAAGATTTCTAACCTAGTTCCTTCGTAATCTCTGTATAGAACAGTGTCGGTTTCTAAGTGGTCTGCAATAGTTTTAAGTAAAGACTTTTTTTTAATTTCCTCGGAAAAGATAAGAAACTTTATTAAATTATTATCATTTAACACTTCGTGACAAGTAATAGCCTTTAAATCTTCAACTACTTTTTTTACAAAACTTAAATTTTTAAAGGTTATAACCTTTCCTTTACTAGTAACCAAATGTTTTTTACCAATAATAATAGAATAAGAGTCTGCATTTTTTTTGTATGATATTGATAACTTATTCATATTTAATTTTAAAGTTATATTTAAAAAGTGTTTCTTTAAAGTATGCAGGAAGTTTAGCATCTATATTGTATTTTTTATTTTGTAAAGTGAATGAGACGTTTTTAGAGTGTAAGTGTAAATTTGTTCTTATAAAATTTTTTTCTGACCTATTACTTAACTCTAAGCCATACTTTTTATCTCCTATAATAGGGGTATTGATATGTAAAAGATGTACCCTTATCTGATGAGTTCGTCCAGTCTTAGGATTTATCTCTAGCAAAGTAAAGTTATCTTTTTTTTCTAGTACCTTATACTTTGTTTCTGCTGCCTTATTACTTTTCATATCAACCACCATTTTTTCTTTTCTACCAATTAAAATCTTTGATAGAGGTAGTTTGATAGTACCTTCTTTATCCTTAGGTGAATTAATAGTTAATGCCCAATAGGTTTTATATACTTTATTTTTTTTAAAGAGAGCAGTCATCTCTCTAGCGATTTCCTTTGATTTAGCTAAAATTAAGATACCTGAAGTACTTTTATCTATTCTATGAGTAAGTTTTAAATTATCTTGCCCCTTAGAGAGGTAAGGCAAAGCTATATCAACATTAAAATTAACTTTAGAACCACCTTGAACTGGAAGACCATTAATTTTATTTAAAACTAATATATTTTTATCCTCATATATTATGGTTTTGAGTAGTTTTCTTATCTCTTTACTGTATATTTTTTTTGTTTGTCCTTTTTGATATTCATCTGGGACGAAAGATGTAGGAAAAAAAACCTTATCTAATAATTGTAACTTATAGTTAGATTTTTTTTTTTTTTGTTTACTTTAAAATAACCAAGTCTTATCAATTTCTGAATGTTAGTAAAATTTAAGTTTTTAAACCTATTAAGCAAATACTTATCTAAACGAATA
>MDTB01152986.1_pt1 | contig 15371 bp, 18 predicted proteins | sample 811161 | NCBI WGS metagenome assembly MDTB01 (sample SAMN05326650, study PRJNA326480) | marine metagenome | isolation source: seawater | place: Mediterranean Sea | collected 2009 | reverse complement strand
TGAAGAAAAATACGGTTTGCTGTATAACTTTTATGCAGTTATGAACCCCAGGGGTCTAGCACCAGAGGGTTCAAGAATACCTTCAATGATTGACTTTATGCACCTATTTATTTCATATGGTGCAGAAATGGGTGATTCTAATAATGTTTCAGAAGAAACTTTTCAAAGTTTTATCACCGATGATCCGGATGTTATTTGGACATATAATGATGAAACAACAATTATCGGGACTAATACAACCGGATTTAATCTATATCCAGCGGGTTTATTTAGGGGTAGTAGCACTACTCTATTTGGATTTAGCGCGGTTTTTTGGTCATCAGATTTAAACATGAATCTAATCCCATTCCAGGGATATAATACTAATATTAGATTTACTCAAACTCAATATACACTTGGGGGGGGTCTTATTGCTGCAAATTGGAATGGCTGTTCAGTTAGGGTTATAAAAGAATAGTGATTTAATCTGAAATATTTATATCATCAATATATTTCACCAGCAAGAACAGGTAAGCCGTTATTAAGTTCTTTAAATCTGAAAGTTTAAATATTTACTCCAACGATTCAATTGAAGCAGTCCAATCACAATACCATTGTACGTATAATGCCTTTCCATCTTCGTCAAAATCAAAGGATTCATAAATAGGAATTACAACAGACTTTCCGTTGGAGGAATTGGTCACCTGCATATCATAATAAAATCTAACAGAGCCATCCGATTCACCGGTCTCAGGGTTAACCCCTTGTAGAAAATTAAATGGAGCCATATGCTTTACATCATACTTGGCAAAAAACTCTTTATGGATAGATTTTATTTGATCTAATCTTAATGTATCGGGAGCTCCCAGTAAAGTACCTCTAAAAACAACATCATCTGAAAACTTAGAATAATCAACCGATTCACTGGCGTAGCTTTCTAAAAGAAGTTGCATTGTTTTTGAATTTTCATCAAAAGATTTTGTTGCCGCTAAATCATCAGAATTATTAACTGAATTACATGAAACAATGATAGCACAAATAAGTAGTGTATATATAATTTTTTTCATCTTTTTTTGGTTAGAATAGCAATTTAGTAAAATAAATAATCTAATCAGCATTATTATTTGAACTAATTTCTTTTGCTAGCAATTGCATATCGTCAACCTTGTCTGTTTCATCTACAATTTCATAACCTAATATAGTTTCTATTATATCCTCTAAAGTAACTATTCCAATGGCATTTTTAGATTTATCGATTATTAGTGAAATATGTTCTCTCTTTTTGAGAAGAATATCAAAGAGTACAGGAATTTTTGTTGTTTCATTTGAGGTAATTATAGGACGTTTAATTTCTTTTAATTTAAAATCACCTTTATTACTAATTATATTTTCCAGAATTGTATCTTTTAAAACATAAGCTTTGATTTCTCCCCCATTTAATATAGGAATTCTAGAAAATACTAACTCCGTATTTTTTGTATAAAAATCATTAACGGTTGAATTCTCATCAGCGGTTACCACAACTGAATAAGGAGTCATTATTTCTTTTACAGAGACATTCCTGAGTTTAACAATATTTTTAATAAATTTTGAATCTTTTTCTTCAATTATTCCTTGTTCTTCTGCAATTTCTGCAATGGTTGTAATGTCTTCTCTTTTAAGAAAAAGTTCTTTTTTTGACCCTCCAATTGATTTAGTGAATGCTTGTAAAACCCAAAGAATTCCCGTGTACTTGAAAATTGGAATTATTGATGAAAGAAAAACTGTTGTAAATTTTGCTAAACTATTCCAATATTTTGCTCCAATAGTTTTAGGTATTATTTCAGAAAAAAGCAGTATCATTATTGTCATCGCAGTTGAAACAAATCCAACCAAAACCTCATCCGATATTCCACTAGCAAAAAAAGTGTTTTCAAGATTCAATTCCGAGTAAGCTACTTTGGCCTGAACTCCAACTAAGATAGCGCCAACTGTGTGCGCTATTGTATTTAATGTTAAAATAATTATTAATGGCTCATCGATTGAATCTTTTAAATTGGACAATGTCTTTGCGTATTTTTTACCCTCTTTAATTTCAATTTTTATAAAGGTGGTATTAATACTTAGTAGTACAGCCTCAAGAATAGAGCAAAGAAATGAGAGACTAATCGTTAAAAAAATATATAATATTAATAGTTCCAAGAAGAATATATAATTACGCCAAATTTAAGAAATCATCAGCACATTTATTATTCTTTTTTAATTATTGTAAATTGTAATTGTGAAAAAATGGTTTTTTAGTAAAAGAGTATTTCCAAGATGGAAACTAATTTTGCTGGTGCTAATAGGTGTATATGCAGGCTTCATGATTGATAAAGATCCTAAATTTGCTGTGATTTGGAGTCTACTGATGATATGGGAATTAACCAAAAAAAGTTCTGAAATATGAAAAGATATGCCTTTGCCTTAATTGGACTAATTTTATTTTCATCGGGAGTTTGTGTTTTTGGAGAGGCATTAATCTCCAAATATGAAGACAGAAGTTGGTTTTTAATAGGGACTTTATCCTTAGTTTTAATAAATGCTGGTCTCGGATTAATGATAAGAAATAAGTGGGGTACATTTTAATGAATAAGTCACACAATTACATTAAGTTTCCGATAATATTAATTTCTGCAACACTCTGCATTGCTGGAATCAGGTGGATGATAAGTTCTGAACCATGGATTTTAGATCAAGTTGCAAATGAGGAGAGATTAGAAATGAGTTTTGTAGAGTTATTCTTAATCGAGGGAAATTTGACTTTAGGTGAATATCTAAAACAAATTTATAGGTTTTTGGGATTTTATGTTTTTGGGACTGGCTTAACATTTATGCTATTTACTACTAATGAGTTTTTTCAAATTCATAAATTTAGAACAAGACTTCTATATATATTAGGGTTTTTGCTTATATCGAATCTGATTCTAGCATATTACTGGATTCCTTCTTCTCATTTCATTTACCTAATGTGGGGGGCAATTTGCCTTTTCATAGTAAGTTGTTATTGTCATTTTAAAGAATCATGACATTCGATAAAATAAATTTAAATTTTAAAACTTTATCAATGGTAATGATTACAATTGCTATTGTAATGTTACTTTTTGAAAATAATCAAAACCCACAAGTTAAAATGAATAATAATGTATATAAGATTTTAACCCATAATCAATGGAATGATTCAAAAAAAAACGGATATATTATTACAGAGTTAGATTTAAAAGACGGTTTTGTTCATCTTTCAACAGCTAGCCAATTATCGGGCACACTGCATTATTATTTTAACGAATTTGATTCCTTGATATTACTGCAGTTCAAAAGCATTGATATTGCGGACAATCTCGTTTACGAGAATCCAATTCATGAAACAGTCCGCAAGGGCAAGTTTCCTCATTATTACTCAAAACTCAATATTGATAAAATCTCAAACTTTTGGGAAATTAAAAGAGGATCATTCTCACTTCCAGATGAAGTCATTCTCGATCAATAAAATTAGTCTATAATAGCTGGGCTTGAAATTTCAGTACTGCTCTTTACAACAACATATGATGATATGGCATAATATGCTCCAGTTTGACCACTTGTGCTTCCACCGTCTGAGTACCAATTTTGGAAATCATACTCAAAATCGAAACCGTTACCATTAAAAGATAACCCAATATCATCAATTCGAACAGGTACAGCCATTCCTGGGCACCATCCTGCTCTATTTGGCATCCAATTTCCAGGTGCCTGGTTATTAATTGGATTAGTAGGGCACCCGATTGGTCCCATGTAATGTTGATATGTTATTGCCCCGTTAATTTTAACATCATGAGTTCTGTAACACCACTCGGCACATGGCCTACCATCTGAATCAACAGGTGTAGCATGACCCCATCCAGAAATAATTGTTCTTAGATATGTACTTTCTGCATTAGAGGGAATTTGAATATTTTTATTTAAATCAAGGTTGTGAGAAACCCCATAAGGAACCCCATCGATGGAATTTGCATGAAAATTTAAAATTTCAGCAACTGCATAGTACGGGTAATCAGGAGTCCCGTCAATATAATCAAATTCGATGGAAACTAAATCTGCTTTTTGCGTCCAATTTTCAATATAAATACGCAGCTCAGTTGACCCAGTAAGTAATGATTTGAAATCTGTAACGTCGAATTCTAATCCTCTTTCAAGCTCTTGAGTTCCAACGTAATACGGAGTTATGTATCTTGCAATTTCATACCATTTTCCAGTGGTTTGATCTTTGACTTTTACATTTGCAAATCTATCCCAATCGTCACATCCAGTACTAGGGCACTCAATTTGTAAAAACATTTTTATTTGTTCTATGTTTGAAAGATCATCATGAAGATTAAATAATTGAGATGAAGATTGACTAAAACCACCACCAAAGCCCAATGCTTGATTTTGAAAAGTTTGGTAATTATATAGTAACATTGTCCCAATACCAAATAGATTAATGTTAATATTGTTTACTTCTTGTGATGATATTGATAAACTAGAGTAATAATTTGTAATTTCCGTCGGCATAAAACGAACATATATTTCATTTGAAATTTCAGGAACAAAGGAAATTTCCTGAGAAAAAGAGTTATTATCTAATGAAACTTCATATCCGTTTGGTGAAACAATAAATATTTCAGATGTAGTATTTTCAGCGCTTATAATAATTACCTGAGAATCAGAAATCTGTGTTACCATTGTACTTTCAAATGATAAAGAACTAACATTTGCTGAAATAATAACAGGTAAATTAATTACGTCATCATTCCCAGAACTTTCGTCTGATCCACATGTCATTAATGTTAAGCAAAGGATAAGTCTATATAAATTTTTCATAGTCGATTTAAATTTTGATTAATTAGTAAAGTATTAAATTTTTGTCTTTAATTTTATTAATTCTTAGCATTTTATAATCAAAAAAATAATTTTGATAAAGTTTCCATGGTAGCTTGGCACCTTGCTTTGGGAAAAGGTGTGAAGACCTATTAATATATCCAGAATTTAAATTAAGAAGAGGAGAAATATTCATTTTTTGATTATCAACTTTAGGCATAAAGAAAGAATAATCTTTCTTATCCATTAAATTAAATAGCCTACTAGTATATTCACTTGTTAGATCACTTTTTAATGTCCACGATGCATTGGTGTATCCAGCGAAAAAGATACAATTTGGTAGCCCACTAAGCATTAGTCCTTTATAAGTTATTGCATCAGATGGATTATAAGTACTGTTATCAATGCTAATTTTTGACCCTCCAAAAGCTAGAAGCTTTAACCCAGTTGCACTAATAATTATATCGGCTTCTAAATTTTTGCCAGAAGCTAGTTTTATTTCCTTTTTACTAAATGACTCAATTTTATCAGTGATTACATTTGCTTTACCTTTTCGAATGGCTCTAAATAAATCTCCATCAGGCGCAACACAAAACCTTTGATCCCAAGGGTTATAATTTGGCTCAAAATGAGGCTTAGCTGGAAAATCACCTAATTTTCTTTGAGCAGCTTTGACTAGTAATTTTTTCATATAGTTAGGCCAGATTTTACATGCCTGAAAAAATAAAATTTGAATAAATATATTTTTAAATCTTATGAGCTTATGAGCAACTTTTTTTGGAAAATATTTTTTAAATAATTCAGCATATTTATCCTTATTAGGAAAAGCACCCACGTAAGTTGGAGACCTTTGAAGCATTGTAATTTCTGATGTTTCATTAGCCATTTCAGGAACAATTGTTACGGCTGTAGCTCCACTACCAATTACCACAACCCGCTTATTTTTATAATCTAAATTTTCAGGCCAATGTTGTGGATGTATTATTTTTCCTTCAAAGTTCTCAATCCCTTTATAGTCAGGGGTATAACCTTCATCATAATTATAATATCCTGTGCAAGAAAAGAGAAATCGAGAGTGGTATGTTTCCTCGTTTCCAACTTTGTTAATTGTGGTTATTGACCATATTTTATTTTGAGTGTCAAAGTTTGCTTTTAATACTTTGGTCTGGTATTTAATTTTATCTTTTATTTTGTATTCATTTGCTGCCTCATTTAAATATTTTAAAATATTTGGAGCATCTGCAAAAGACTTTGGGTTGTCCCAAGTTTTAAATGAAAAACCAAATGTATACATGTCAGAGTCTGATCTTATGCCAGGATATTTAAATAGACTCCAAGTACCACCTAATTCTTCTCTTGCTTCGAAAATCACATATGATTTTTCAGGATTTTTTCTCTGCAAATGACATGCTGCACCTACACCCGAAAGACCTGCTCCAACAATAATAATATCTGTATAATTTTTCACTTTAAAAATTTTCTTACAGTTGGCGAAGATACAAACCATAAAGAAAATCCACTAAATACAGTTATAAGACCCAATAGTGAAAATATTCTCAGTACTGTATTATTAAAATCATCTCTTCCTTCATAATCCATAGTATGAGTCATCCATAAGAAATCAAACCACCTCCAATCTCTATGTCTTACTGTTTGGAATTTGGCATTCTCTATCGAGATATATGCTTTTAAATTTTCATCTGATATATAATTTATTACATAAGCAGGAAGAAGCTTTTCTCTGTATTCGTGGTGTTTTCCAACTTCATATATTCTTTCAATACTTGATATTTCTAAGCCCTCTTTCATATGATTATTTGCGATATATATAGCATCTTCCTTTGAAATTGTCTTTTTATCTCCGGTTCTTGCATTATACAAATAAGACCCATTTATTAAATAAAAAGGCTCTTTTTTTATGTCACGGATTTCAATGGTTTTAATCGCAACAGAGTGATTAATCTCAGAAGGACTAATTAAATCTTCAAAAGCCATTGGTTCATAATCAAGATTTTTAAATTGATTTCCATGAATTTCATCGAGATTAGTCCAGCTAAAATACAATCCACTAATTGTCCACATTAAAAACTGTAGTCCTAAAAAAAGCCCTAAATATCTATGAGCTCTTCTAATTTTATGTGAAATTTTTCTATTCATTTTATTTGGTATTAAAACATCTAAAAAAAATTCGAAATTATTTTTTTATATACTTTTTATAAAATGAATAAAGAATTGCATATATAATAAGCACAATCCATAGATATAAAAAAACATCATTTTTATAGCCCATTATTGTTTTGTTTATTAAATAGTTAGTTATAACAATTTAATAAAAAATAAACAATTAAGTTTTTAGATAAAAGAACAGTATGGATTATTACTTATTTTAATCTTCACAGAATTGCTCGGATATTTCCTCAAGCATAAGTTCAGATTGAATTGTCATTACAATTATATCACCTTGGTCATCTTCAAACTCCATAGTTATTGGAAAAACCAATTCAAAATCTGTATTACACTCCATTGTATTACAATTATTTGAAGACCATTCTTCAATAAATGACATAATTTCCTCCTCACTATTTCCAGTAAATTGGTTACCATTTGGAGCTTCGACTGTTATTGGGTAAACTATTTCACCACATGTATCAAGACCATCCTCACCATCATCATTATAACAATACTCATCTAAAAGTTCTTGTAACTCTTCTTCTGAATTTATCGTTAAATCCTGAGTTTGATCGTTCGTTTCAGAATAATATTCTACTGTTAAGGGGTATACTAAGGAAAAATCTCCACAGTCATTACTATTACAATTTTGATAGTATTGATCGATATATTCATGTAAATAGTATTCACTTTCTACATATATAATATCACCTTGAGGATTCTCTATTGAAATTGGGTAAATAAGGTCAACACAATCAATTTCAAACCAGCTTTCATCATCCCAACCATTATTGTCCTCGTCGGAACACAAATCAAAATACATTTCAAGTTCTTCATAACTTCCAATTTCAATAACTTCTTCTTGTTCATTTCCGTTTTCATTTTCAAAATAGAAAACAATATTTATAGGAAAATTAATATCAGGCAATACTTCATACTCATCACTCATCTCATAATATATATCTACAGCTTCGTACAATTCATCTTCATCTCCGACAGACACCTGAGAGTCGTCAGGCATAGTTATTATAATAGGAAATTGTATATCAAAACACATGTAGTTTCCCCATTCTTCAAAAACATCATAATCACCATCATCGTCTTCATCATAATTTTCCTCAAAAAGTAGTTCACCATTTTCATCAAAGTATATGTAAAGTATATTTAAAATAGAAACTAAATTTCTAGACTGTCTTCTAAGTTTTACTTCATAGCCTAAATTTTCAGCGTTTAATATCAATTCAGCCGTAATATTATTTTCTATATTATTTATATGATTTTGAGAAACTTCGGGTAATTCGTCAAAACTAATTTCAATTTTACCTTCGTAGTTTTTGATTAATTGAATATGCTCTTCTGTTGTCAGATTCTCTATAGAATTATCTGTTTCTGAGTCAGAGCATGAAAAAATTAGTGCGCTAAATAGGAATAAATAGATATACTTTTTCATAAAATTGATTATTTTGCGCAATATACAAAAATTGCACTGTTAGCAATATTTATAATTTGTGATATTAATATGCGAGATATATCAACATTAAAATTAAATATTATAGGATTAGGCGCTAATGGAATTATTTTATTTATGATGTTAAGACTTCAATGGGACGGTGAAATCGAAATACTTGAAATAATCAAAGGTTATTATGAGTTCACAATTCCATTACTTTTTGTAGTAATTAATTCAATAGTGTATAGGGTTACAGTTAATTCTACCGGGATTTTTAAATCCTTTCTTTTTCCAAAGATTAGATATAGAAGTGGAACATGGAGTGGAATAAAGCATTTTATAAATGTTACTGAAATAAGTAAAGATGATAAAGGGAAAGAGAAAAGACATGAGACTATATGGTTTGTAGATTTTAATGATAAAGTTTGTTTTAGAATATCAAAACAAAACCCTTTAAGTGAGGGGGAAAATATGCGTAAAATCCTTTCAGTCGTAAAACAAAGGGAGGTTGAATATCCAGAAAAATTAGTTTATAGAAGCCCATTTTGGTATAGATTAGGTTTATGGAAAGTAGACTATTCAAAAAAAGAAAACCCTGAATTATAAATTATTTTTTATCTTTCAATATGCGTTTTTTTGTAACCTTTTTATTATTATTTAGTTTAACTTCATTTTCAAATAATAACATTGAGTCGGTTCAATTACAGAAGATATCATTTGAAGAATTTAAATACGAACACAACTTTCAATTACAACTCAGTAGTGTTTTTATTAAACCTCAAAAAAGAAGTTTATTACCTAGCGGACTATTGAGTGATTTAATAAATAAATTTGCAAAAACCAATTATCTTTCAGTTAAAATTAAAAGCTCCAAAGAAAGAGTGAATGAACTTAAAATTTCATTTTCTAAAAGTTCATTAGCAATCAAATATATGCTCGATTAAATTAGTACATCATTGATGTAATAATTCTGTAAAGAAACCAGCATATTACCGCTGCGTAAAGGTATTTTCTGTTTTTTTTATACCATTCCATATTTATTCACTAATAGATTTCAAGTATTTAAAATGAGAACCACTCCCTCTTTTAGCAAGTTTATATATCTTATTTTTTGTATCTAATAAAAGACCTTTAATACTTGGGTTTAATTTTTCTTCACCCATAAGCTCGTCAATTCTTTGAACAAAATGTATTTGTAATCTTTGTTCAGATAGATCGGGATTTTCGGGATTTTTTAAAATTGTTTCAAATAAATTATCGATTAATCCTTCAACCGAAAGAGGGTTTCCTTCTAAAGACTCTCCTGCCGACAACATTCTATTTAGTTTACTAACACTTAATATACCGTTAAATGCACTTAACTGAAGTGCCTGGAGGGAACTTAGAATACCTTCACTTTTTATTTGAGATATTATTGTTTTATCCATCAACCAATTTTGAGTATTCCAAAGGTTTTTTTCCATGAATTTTAGTGCCTCAATTTGCTTATCAATATCAACATTCAGATACCTTATAACTCCTTTTTGATTTTCATTATGAGGGGTATCATAAATACCGCCAACTAGCTTAAGGACGTGATAGATATACCTTCTATATACCCCGATTAATTCCCCGTAAAGCTCGTCAAGTTCATTATAATTTTCTTTAGGTTCTACTGTCCATTCTTTTAAGTTTTTTGCAACTATTTTTAAATTACTGATGCCATACATACTAGCCTTAACAGGATCATCACCAATATTTTCTGTTTGAGAATTTGGATCGTTTCCATATCCACCAAACATGTATATTGGATTTAATGATTTTTCATCAACAAATTTTTTAAGAATTTCTTTTTCCTCCTCTGGACTCTTACCAAAATACCTGTAACCCCATTCTATTGAGTAATCATCATAGGGCCCAAGCTGTCTAACAAACCTAATATTTTCATCACCGGGCTGAGCGACATAATTGTATCTTGCATAATCCATAATAGTAGTTGCAATACCAAATTTTTGAGTAAAATTTCCTGATCTTAATGAATCAACTGGGTAAGCACTACTAGCTTTCATATTGTGTGGTAATCCTAAAGCATGTCCTATTTCATGTGCAATGACTTGCCTCATCATTTCACCAATTTCTTTTTCGGGAGTGAATAATGTTCTTGCACTAGGATTTGCAGCTCCTGTTTCCAAAAGGTATCGGTTTCTATAAGATCTCAAATGGTTGTGGTACCATACAATATCACTTTCAATAATCTCACCTGTTCTAGGATCTGAAACACTTGGCCCCATAGCATTTCTGGTGGTAGATGCTACATATCTTACAGTTGAGTATCTTACATCTTCAGGGCTAAAATCTGGGTCTTCTTCTTCGCCAGGAGGGTCTTTAGCTATTATAGCTTTTTTAAATCCTGCTTTTTCAAAAGCACTATTCCAGTCTTCGATTCCCATTTTAAAATATTTTCTCCACTTCATTGGTGTCCCTGGGTCTAAATAGTAAATTATTGGTTTTATGGGTTCAACCAATTCACCCCGATTATAAGCATCCGGGTCGGATGGTTCAAGTCTCCACCTTCTGACGATATTATAACTGTCAGATTTTAATTTTTCAGAACTGTAATTTATTTTATTTAAGGTGAACCATCCAACCCTTTCATCCTCATATCTCACAGGCATGGGATTTTCAGGCAAAGCAATAATTGAATGATTTATCTGAAAACTAAAGGTTTTTGTTCTATTTGACCTTGGTGCTTTGTTTACACTAAAGGTTAATGTGTGAAGTATTTCTGTATTTTTTGGAAAGCTTCTTGCTGAGTCGATAAAACTTCTTTTTTTGTCAACTCCACCCATTTTATAATTGTCCTTTTCATAAGATCTTATAATATTAAACCCTGGTGAATCAGACATAAAATAACTGGAGACATCAATCAGATATCTGTCATCTTCAGAGTTTTTAATATCAAAAGCCCCAAGTATTGGTTTAAAATTATTAACTGCAATGCTTAAGGATATCGGATCTTCTTCGTCAGAAATATCAGTAAAACTAACCTCTTTAAGCAGGATTTTTTTTGCATGCTTTTCAAATTGAACAACATGCTCAGCTGTTTTTGATCCAGCGTTTAGATATCCAGCATAATTACCTGGTAGTTGAGCCAGCCTGGTGACAACTAAGAGTTCCTTTCCCAATAAATTTTCAGAAATTTCAAAATATAATTTATTTTCATCATTTGTGTAGGTGTTAATTAAACCTTTACTAACTTTCATATCAATTGTTAACGAGTCAATCGTCTTATTTTGATTTTTCTTTACTGCATAAAGGCTGTGATTTAAGCCTATGAAAAGCATAAAAATTAATATTTTTCTCATATTTCAAAATTTTCAACAAGTTACAAAACTGGTTGAAAAACTAAATTATGATTAGGATTTCTTTCAATTTTTTTCTTAATTGCACCCGCAATTTATAATATGATTTAAAAAAGTGGAATTAATTTTTGCCAATAAACAAGACTTAACTGAACTTATAACAATCCTTTTGATAAATATCTTTGTTGTCTTTTTTATCTCCAAGTTTATTTATTTGAAATTCAACAAAAGTAAAAAGGCATTTAATGATTTTTTCTTTACTTATAATTCAGCAGGACTTATTACATTTTTACTTTGTTTTTTATTGAGTAATGTAAAATTAGATTTAGGTTTTGCATTAGGGCTTTTCGCAATGTTTGCAATAATAAGATTTAGAACCGAAACAATTAAAGTTAAAGAAATGACATATTTCTTTGTCATAATTGGAGTGTCTGCGATTAATGCTCTTTCTAATAATAATGCTGCCATAATGGAGTTGGTAGTTGCCAATGGCACAATAATATTAATTCTTTTTCTTCTTGAATACACAATACGTAGATCTTCAATAGAACCTTCAAAAGAATAAATTCCTTCATCACACAATAACTATTATTTTTATTAGTTATAATGACTTAATCAAATATTATAAATATGAAAAAACTTATTTTTTTAGTTTCAATTTTGGTAAGCTTTTCTTGCTCTACTCCAACAGAAAAAGCACCAGCCGTAGACTTTGACCAACTTGTAGCAGATATAACGGCAATTTCAAATGATTTTCAATCAGCATATATTACACGTGATTGGGATACGGCTAGTAAGTGGGTTTCAGCTGAGCTTGGAACAACAATATATAACTAAAATGGATCTGCTTTGACTGTTCAAAGTCAAGAAGAGGCAAATACTGTTAGAGGTTGGGATTTTGGCACATTTGAAATGTCTAATCATCAGGTCTTTATGTCTTCTGACATGAATACAGCCGTTATAACATTTGATGCAGATGGACTTATTAATTTTGATGATGGAGAGCAAAATGTTCCATATGCAACTAGGGCTTCTCAAACTTGGGTAAACGAAAATGGCGAGTGGAAGGTAATGCATTCTCATTGGTCGCCAAGAACAAATTCTCAAGGAATTCCACAAGCAAACTAGATTTTTATTTTGTAGATTGAAAAAACCTCGAAGAACGGGGTTTTTTTATTTACTAACTTTACAGTATGAAAATTTTTTATTTTTTAATATTTACAGTTTCAATCTCTTTCTCACAGAACTCTATTAAACAGTCTGATATTCTAGGTCAATGGGAAATTAAAATTAAAGTTAAGCAACTATTAAAGGAGGAAATCAAAGAGTTAGATATGTTTGAGAAAATGGCCGCAGAGTTAGCATCAGGTTTTGCAGAGGATATTCTTAATTCAGCAGATATGTATATAGAATTTAAAAGAGATGATATTGCTATATTAACATTTGATTTTTTAGATTTTCAGGAAGAGGAGGAAATTAAATGGAAACTAATTAACGATGAAATTTTAATTGACGATTCTTTAAATAAAAAAATAAATCTTGGCTCAGAAAATAACGTGTGGGTATTGAAAAATGATATGATATTTCTTAAGGAAAAAAATCGAGCACTAAACAAAGCTGTTTTTCTAAGAAAAATACCTTAAATATTAGACTCAAAAATTAATCCTGCATTTTCTTGAAGTCTTTTTAAAAGAGAATCTCCTAATCCTGAAGAGGGAGTCAGTATGCCGAATGTTTTTGGGGTTTTATCTAAAGCTAAACAAACTGCACTTTCAGCTAACATTTTTGAAGTAGAACCATAACCTGGATCCATGTCTCCAATAACCTTGCTTACATAGGTTTTATTTCCAACAGTCAGATAAAATCGAAGATTATAATATCCATTTATTCTTTTTGTTTCAGACGGTCCTTCACCTGATTTGGGTAAAATATAGTCAACTAAATTTTTTATCGCACTTCCCTTTTTTCTTGTTGCTAAAAAAATAGGTATTAAACTTAGGTATCCCTTTATTTGACCCGAAACTCCTCTACCAGTAAGTGTTGCTTCATCATAAGAAAAGTCTGAGCCATATTTAAAGTCCAATAATGCATGACTTCTCCTTACAATTTTAGTATTGATTCCAGCCATTACAAATGGTGCAATCCACGAATTAGATATTTTATCAAAAATTACTCTTTGTAAATCTTGCTTGTCTGGACCAGTCTGTTTGCCAACTGGGTTAAGACCATAAGGGTTCATCAAAGTTTTTCTCACATTCCTATCAGTACGTGCTTCTTCCAAAACATTAGATAGGCTATTATAAGTCCCGCCACTTATTCCCCCTTTAGCCCCTGCCACTCTCATATTTATCTTGCTAGCATACTCACCCGTTTTTTCAAAAATTCTTTTTTGAGAATAATAAACACCCATGTCAGATGGAATAGAGTCGAAGCCACAAGAATTAATTATTTTAATTCCCTTTTGCTCTGCCAATTTATGATATTTATCAATAATTCTTCTTATCCATTGGGTTTCACCTGTAATATCACAATAATCTGTTCCCGAGCTAATACAAGCCTCAATAAGATTAGTCCCCAATTTTGCATAGGGCCCAACAGTTGTACAAATTACTTTTGTTTGTGAAGTAAGTTTAATAAGGCTTTCAATATTATTGCTGTCAGCAATAAATACTCTATTATCATTTATTTTTAATTTATTAGCAATGAAAAATATTTTTTCTTTATTTCTTCCTGCAATTCCCCATTTGAGATTGGTATTTAAGTAGGTCTTATTTAAATATTGACTAACTAGCTGACCAGTAAAGCCTGTTGCCCCCCAAATAATTAAGTCTAGCTTTTTTATATTTGACATATTTAAAATTTATTGATCTATTTTTTCAGGTTGAAAGAAAACGACCCCATTGTTTAAGATAGAAATTTGAAAATCAATAGGGTTACAGCACACTTCACAGTCCTCGATAAAATTTTGATTTTTTATTGATGGATCTACCATTTTTAATTGATTTTCCCAGCAGTATGGACAATCGAAATATTCTTCAAGCACAAAATCTAATTTTATATTGCAATAATATGACAAAGAATGGGATGATTCATTAAATTCACAAATAATTATTAATTAAATACTATGAAAAAATTATTTTTAGTTCTATGTGTTCTTGGTGTAGTTTTACCATATTATCAGCTATACCACTTTTTGCTTGAAAATAATTGGTCTATGAGTGGGTTTTGGAATGATATATATTCCAATCATGCAATATCTATGATTACTATGGATATCACTGTTGCAGCAACTTCTTATATGGTTTTTATCATTTATCAGTTTTCAAATAAGAAAATTCATCTCAAATGTTTCATTAAATATATGCTTTCATTGTTTTTAGTCGGGTTTTCATTATCAATGCCTTTATATCTATATGATAATTATAAAAACTGAAAAATAATAGATGAAAATATCAAATGATATAATAATATAGATTACATTTGCTGAAATTTATAATTTATAATGAAAGGAACAGTAAAATTTTTCAATGAATCTAAAGGTTATGGATTCATTACAAACGACGAAACAGGAGAAG
>MDTB01145249.1_pt1 | contig 15371 bp, 27 predicted proteins | sample 811161 | NCBI WGS metagenome assembly MDTB01 (sample SAMN05326650, study PRJNA326480) | marine metagenome | isolation source: seawater | place: Mediterranean Sea | collected 2009 | reverse complement strand
GCCATGTTTTTGGTTGGAATGTAGTGACTAGATCACTAAACGCTGCCACAAATAACATGCCAGTTATTTTCATCAAAAATAAAACTATTTAAAAAATTTATTATGCCAACTATTAACCAGTTAGTAAGAAAAAGTAGAGACAAGCAAATTACAAGAAACAAAGTTCCAGCTTTGCAAAAACAACCTTTAAAAAGGGGTGTGTGTGTAAAAGTTTATACAACAACACCTAAAAAACCAAACTCAGCATTGCGTAAAGTTGCACGTGTAAGATTGTCTAATGGATTTGAAGTAACTGCTTATATACCAGGCGAAGGTCATAATTTACAAGAACACTCGGTAGTTCTAATAAGAGGTGGAAGAGTTAAAGATTTACCAGGTGTAAGGTATCATATACTAAGAGGAAATTTAGATACCCAAGGTGTTGCAAACAGAAAACAAAGAAGATCACTATACGGAACAAAAAAAGGTAAATAACATATGTCTAGAAAAAGAAAAGCTCCAAAAAAATTAGCAGTTATTGATCCAAAATATAAATCTACAATAATTCCAAAACTTATAAATTCCATCATGTATGATGGTAAAAAAACAATAGCCGAGAAAATTATTTATGATGCAATAGATAAAATAAAAACTAAGTCAAAAGATGAACCATTAAACGTATTTAATGATGCAATTAACAATATTAGACCAACAGTAGAAGTTAGATCGAGGAGAGTTGGTGGAGCTACCTATCAAGTTCCTGTGGAAGTAAAATCAAAAAGATCTCAAGCATTAGCATTAAGATGGCTTGTAGACGCTTCAAGAAAACGAAAAGATAAAAATATGTCTGATAAAATATTTAACGAAATTTATGACGCCTATCAAAATAAAGGGTCAGCAATTAAAAAAAAAGAAGATACACATAAAATGGCAGAGTCAAACAAAGCTTTTGCTCATTTTAGATGGTAATAACATTATGTCTAGAACACACACATTAAATAAATACAGAAATATTGGTATCATGGCACATATAGATGCTGGTAAAACGACAACAACAGAAAGAATTCTTTATTATACTGGTAAGAGTCACAAGATTGGAGAGGTACACGATGGAGCCGCCACAATGGACTGGATGGAACAGGAACAAGAGAGAGGAATAACAATTACCTCAGCTGCTACAACCTGTTTTTGGAATGATCATAGAATTAATATTATTGATACACCAGGTCATGTTGATTTTACTATTGAAGTTGAAAGATCACTAAAAGTACTAGACGGCGCTGTAGCTGTGTTTGATGGGGTGGCTGGAGTAGAACCTCAATCAGAAACAGTTTGGAGACAGGCAGACAAATATAAGGTTCCAAGAATTTGCTTTGTAAATAAATTAGATAGAACTGGTGCAGATTTTTTTAGATGTGTTGGGATGATTAAAGATCGTTTAGGAGCAAAACCTTTAGTAATGCAGGTTCCGATAGGAATTGAAGCATCCTTAAAAGGTGTTGTAGACCTTGTTAAAATGAAAGCAATTGTGTGGAAAAATGAAGATTTAGGAGCAGCTTGGGAATTAACAGAGATTCCTGATGATTTAAAAGAGATTTCTATAAAATACCGTCAGGAATTAGTCGAGACAGCTGTTGAACAAGATGAAAAGCTTATGGAAGACTATTTAGGTGGCAATGACATATCAGAGGAAGATTTGATTAAGTGTATTAGAAAAGGATGTTTAGGTTTTGACTTTGTGCCAGTTTTAACTGGATCTGCATTTAAAAATAAAGGAGTACAACCATTACTAGATGCAGTTGTAAACTATTTACCAAGCCCAGAAGATATAGGTTCAATAAAAGGAACCAAACCTAATTCCGATGATGAAATTGAAATGAAATTTGAAGATAGCGCTCCTTTTTCTGCATTAGCATTTAAAGTGGCTAACGACCCTTTTGTCGGCAGTTTAACTTTTATAAGGATTTATTCTGGCACCGTTAAATCAGGTACCGGAATTTATAATACGTCAAAAGATAAAGAGGAAAGAGTTGGTCGTATGCTTTTAATGCATGCAAACTCAAGAGAAGATATTAAAGAGGCAAATGCTGGAGATATTGTTGCTTTAGCTGGATTAAAAAATACTATTACAGGGCATACGCTTGCTAATAAAGAGTCACCAGTACTACTTGAACCTATGGAATTTCCTGACCCAGTAATAGAAATTGCAGTTGAACCTAAAACAAAGGCAGATCAAGAAAAAATGGGAGAGGCTCTTGGACGTTTAGCTAAAGAAGATCCATCATTTAGAGTAACATCCGATGAAGAGTCTGGTCAAACAATTATTAAAGGTATGGGCGAATTACATTTAGATATAATAGTTGATAGAATGAAAAGAGAATTTAAAGTTGAGGCAAATGTTGGAGCACCTCAAGTTGCCTACAGAGAAACAATACTTACACCGGCAGAAAATGATTATACTCATAAAAAACAAAGTGGTGGTGCAGGTCAATTTGCTAGAGTTAAGCTTACAGTCGAACCATTAGAACCCGGAAAAGGTAGAGAGATTGAAAGTAAGATTAAAGGAGGAGCAATACCCAAAGAATTTATTCCAGGAGTTGAGAAAGGTGTAGAGACGGTTGCAGATGGAGGTATATTAGCTGGCTTTCCTCTTATTGATTATAAAGTAACAATTGTAGATGGATTACATCATGATGTAGACTCAAGTGTACTGGCTTTTGAACTAGCATCAAGACAATGTTTTAAAGAAGCATGTACCAAAGCAACACTAAAATTACTTGAACCAATAATGAGAGTAGAAGTGGTAACTCCAGAGGATTATATGGGAGATGTAATAGGTGATTTGAACAGTAGAAGAGGTCAGATAAACACACAAGAGCAAAGAGGAAATGCAACAGTGATAACTGCTATGGTTCCTTTAGCAAATATGTTTGGGTATATAAATAATTTAAGATCAATGTCTCAAGGGAGAGCTCAATATTCAATGTTCTTTGATCATTATGACAAAGTACCACAAAATGTTCAGGACGAAGTTACTAAAAAGACAGGTTAAAAATGGAAAAACAAAATATTAGAATTAAGTTAAGAGCATATGACAATAAAGTATTAGATCAATCTACAGAGGAAATTGTAAATACGGTAAAAAGAACTGGTGCCAACGTAAAAGGGCCGATACCTTTACCTACAAAAAAAGAAAGATATACAGTTTTAAGATCACCACATATTGATAAAAAGAGTAGAGAGCAGTTTGAAACAAGAACACATAAAAGGTTGATAGATATAATTGAACCAACACCAGCTACCGTAGAGGCATTAATGAAATTAGATTTAGCATCTGGTGTAGATGTAGAGATTAAAATATAATGAGCGAAATAGGATTAATTGGAAAAAAAATTGGTATGTCTCGAGAGTTTTATAAAACTGGTCAATCTGTTCCTGTAACAGTTTTAAAAGTTGAAAAAGGAAGAGTTATACAACTAATAAGTAAAGAAAAAAGAGGGTACGATGCAATTCAACTGGGTTTTGGAAAAATAAAAAACTCAAAACTTTCTAAAGCAATGAAAGGATATTTTTCAAAAAAAAATACTGAGGCAAAAAAAATATTAAAAGAATTTAGAGTAAAGGATCTAGAGCAGTATAAAGAGGGAAATGAATTTGGAATAGAAATATTTAAAGACACTAAATTCCTAGATATAAAGTCTAAAACAATAGGTAAAGGATTTGCCGGTGCTATGAAGCGGCATAACTTTGGAGGTTTAAGAGCATCTCACGGAGTATCAATATCACACAGAGCGCATGGCTCAACTGGACAAAACCAAGATCCTGGTAAGGTATTTAAAGGCAAAAAAATGGCAGGTCATATGGGAGATAAGTTAAGATCTATACAAAACCTAGAAATTATAAAAACAGATATAGATAACGAGTTAATTTATTTAAAAGGATCGATACCTGGATCAAAAAATACAGAAGTTTTAATTAAAAAGGCAGTTAAAAATATAAGCAAACTTACTATAAGTGAAAAAAATGAGATATTAGAAAAATCAAAAAAAATTAAAGATAAAAAAAAATAAAAAATGAAAATTGATAAATTAAGTATTGATGGAAACAAAAATTCTATTGAAATATCAGATAAGATAGTTGGTGCTAAAATCAATAATCAATTAATAAGTAATGTTTTATACAAAACAAATGCAAACTACAAAGGAAGAAAAGCTAAGACTAAGCAAAAAAATGAAGTTGTTGGTTCTACTTCAAAAATATATGCACAAAAAGGTACTGGTAATGCTAGACATGCAAGTAAAAAAGCTCCTATTTTTGTTGGAGGAGGTGTAGCACACGGCCCAAAAGGGGCGAGTAACTATAAAAAGAGAAAACTAAATAGAAGTGAGAAAAAATTAAGCATTGCATCTTTGATCTCAAAGAAAAATATATTGCAAGATTTAGTTATTTTAGATGACTTTAAAAGTAAAATTTTGAAAACCAAAGAAATGCATAAATTATTGATAAAATTCAAAGCAGAAAATTCGATAATAATAGCTGATGCAAACTCAAAAAATAATATTTTTAAATCTGTAAGAAATATACCAAATGTAAAAATTACAGATATAAACCACTTTAGCGCTTATGATTTGGCAAAGTATAAAAAAGTAATATTCACTGAGTCATCAATTAAAGAATTGGAAAAAAGATATTAATCATGGAAAAATTGCATTTATACGATAAAATTTTACTGCCACTTGTCACCGAGAAATCGACAAATCTTTCAGAACTAAATAAAATAAGTTTTAAAGTTCATCCAAAGGCTAATAAAAAGAATTTAAAAAAAAATATTGAAAAAATTTTTAAAGTAAACGTTACAAAAGTTAATATTATTAATAAAAAAGCTAGGATAAAAACAACAAGAGGAAAAAAGGTAAGAGTTAAAGGATACAAAAAAGCGATTATAACTTTGAAAAAAGGTCAAAATATTGATCTAACTACGGGAATTTAAATCATGGCATTAAAAACATTTAAACCTTATACCAAAACTACACGAGGAACAATTCTAGTTAGTAGAGAAGGACTCTGGAAAGGAAAACCATTTAAGAATCTTACTTCGCCCAATAATTCCTCAAAAGGTAGAAATAATTATGGAAGAATAACCTCAAGAAACCATGGAGGTGGACACAAACATAAGTATAGAAAAATTGATTTTTACAGAAAAAAAATAGATTTGTTGGCTGAAGTAGAAAGAATTGAATATGATCCAAACAGATCATGTCACATAATGTTAGTAAAATTTGATGATGGTGAACATTTTTATTACTTAGCTCCCAAAGATATAAAAGTTGGTGATAAAATACAAAATGGACCTAATTCCGAGATTAAAATCGGAAATTGTCTTCCATTAAAGGATATACCTGTTGGAATAGACATACACAATGTTGAAATTAATCCAGGTGGCGGAGGAAAGATTGCAAGGTCAGCAGGAACATCAGTTTCAATATCTGGAATTGATGGAAACTATTCAATTATAAAAATGACCTCAGGAGAAGTTAGGAAGATTAATTCTAATTCAATGGCTACTATAGGTGTGCTGTCTAACCCAGACCAAAAAAATATCAAAATTGGAAAGGCTGGTAGATCAAGATGGTTGGGTATAAGACCCCATACAAGAGGAGTTGTTAAGAATCCAGTTGATCATCCACATGGAGGTGGAGAGGGTAAATCTGCAGGTGGAAGACATCCCGTCTCTCCAACAGGACAATCTGCAAAAGGATTGAAAACAAGAGACAATAAGAGAACAGATAAATTTATAATAAGAAGAAGGAATAAGAAAAGAGCGTAAATTATGGCAAGATCAGTTTGGAAAGGACCATTTGTTGAGGAAAGTTTAATTAAGAAAGTAGATAAATTAAAAAACGACCCTATTAAAAAACCTATCAAAACATGGTCGAGAAAATCAACAATCATTCCTGACTTTGTAGGAATAAGTTTTTTAATTTATAATGGAAAAAAATTTATACCAATAACTGTTTCTGAGGACATGGTTGGCCATAAGTTTGGAGAATTTGCGCCAACTAGGCAGTTTTTTGGTCATACACCTGCAGACAAAAAGGCGAAAGTAGAGGGTGGAGCAGCTAAAAAATAATGTCAAAATTAAAAAAAATGATCGATACAAAAATAGTAAAATCAGTAAATAAAAATGTTAGATCAAGTACAAGAAAATTGAACCCTCTTCTAAAATCTATTGTTGGAAAAAAAGTTGATGTAGCAATAAGAGATTTATCTTTCTCGGATAAGAGAATTTCAAAAGATATTAAAAAAACAATTTCGTCAGCTATTGCTAATGCGGAAAATAATTATCAATATGATATTGATAAATTAATTGTAAAAGAAGCATATTGTGGAAAGCAAGTAGTAATGAAAAGATTTAGAGCAAGAGCCAAGGGGAGAGCGGCAGAAATTATGAAACCTTACTCGAACTTAACAATTATTTTAACAGAACAAAAAAAACAAACGGAGAAACATGGGACAAAAAGTTAATCCTGTTGGATTAAGACTAGGTATTAATCGAGGTTGGGATTCCGTATGGTATGCCAAGAAAAAAGATTTTGGGAACAACTTAATAGAAGATTTTAGAATAAGAGAATATATAAAGAAAAATGTTGTTAATTCTGGTGTATCAAAAGTAATGATAGAGAGAACTACAAAAAAATGTTTTGTAACTATTTACACTTCTAGACCAGGATTTGTTATTGGAAAAAAGGGTACTGATATTGAAAAAATAAAAGGCAATTTGTCAAAATTAACTTCTAATGAAGTAGTATTAAACATAAAAGAAGTAAAAAAACCTGAAACAAATAGTTATTTAGTTGCAGAAAACATAGCTCAACAGTTAGTTAAAAGAGTTTCTTACAGAAGAGCAATGAAAAGAGCTATGCAATCAGCTTTAAGACTGGGCGCTAAAGGTATTAAAGTATCAATTAGCGGACGTTTAGGTGGAAATGAAATTGCACGAACAGAATGGTTAAGAGAGGGTAGTATACCATCCCATACTTTGAGAGCAGATATTGATTATTCAGAAGCAGAAGCTCTTACTACATATGGGATAATAGGAATAAAAATATGGATTTATAAAGGTGAGATTTTTACGAAAGAATTTAGCCAAGAAAGGAATAAAGCTTAAACATGTTGCAACCAACTAGAACAAAATTTAGAAAAGCTCATAAAGGTAGAATTCATGGTAATGCATCAAGGTGCAATATTATGAATTATGGTTCATTTGGACTAAAAGCTGTTCAACCAGATAGAGTTATTTCGAGACAAATAGAGGCTGCAAGAGTAGCTTTAACTAGACATATGAAAAGACAAGGTAGAGTTTGGACTAGAATGTTTCCTAATATTCCTGTCTCAAAAAAACCAACAGAAGTAAGAATGGGTAAAGGTAAAGGATCCCCTGAATTTTGGGCATGCAGGGTAAAACCAGGTAGAATTTTATTTGAGGTAGATGGTGTGCCAGAGCAAATTGCAAAAGAAGCACTTTACAAAGCATCTGCAAAATTACCAATAAAATGTAAATTTATTAAGAGAATTTAAAATGAAAAAAAAAGAACTAAAAAAATTAACAAAAAAACAAATGACAGAGAATTTAGATAAGCTTAAAAAAGATCTTTTTAATTTTAGATTTCAAAAAGTAAACGGACAAATTAAAAGTCCATCAAAAATTACTCAAACTAAAAGAAACATTGCACGATTAAAAACATTACTAGAGGTAAAAAATGCCTAAAAAAATTCTAAATGGCATCGTTGTTAGCGATAAACCAAATAAAACAATAACGGTTTTAGTAGAAAGAAAATATCAACATCCAGTCTTAAAAAAAGTAATGAAAGCAAGAAAAAAATATAATGCTCATGATGAGGAAAATAAGTTTAAAATTGGAGATAAAGTTTCAATAAGAGAGAGCAGACCCTTTTCTAAAAATAAAAAATTTGAAGTAATTGGAGCAACAAAATGATACAAGTACAAACTGAATTGATGGTAGCTGATAATACAGGAGCAAAAAAAATAGAGTGTATCAAAGTTCTAGGTGGATCAAAAAGAAGATATGCCAGTATTGGTGATACAATTGTTGTAGCAGTTAAAGAGGCAATACCAAAGGGAAAGGTGAAAAAAGGAGCCGTACATAAAGCTGTTGTGGTAAGAGTTAAAAAAGGAATACATAGAAATGATGGATCAAAAGTAAGATTTGATAATAATGCAGCCGTTTTAACCGATGATAAAGGTGAACCGATTGGAACTCGAATTTTTGGACCAGTAACAAGAGAATTAAGAAATAGAGGTCAAATGAAAATTATATCACTAGCACCTGAGGTTTTATAATGATTAAAAAAGGATTAAAAGTAAAAATATTATCTGGTAAAGACAAAAATAAAGAAGGTGAAATAATTGAGATCGATAGAAAAAATTATAGGGCTAAAATTAAGGGAATAAACATAGTTAAAAAGCACGTTAAAACAACAAAAGAAAAAAAAGGTGGAATTGTATCTAAGGAAAACTTTATGCATATTTCTAATTTAAAAAGTATTGAAAAAAATAAAAAAGAACTGGCTAAGAAATAATGGAACCAAGATTAAAAGAAATAATTTATAAAGAGATTAATCCAAGCTTAAAAGAAATGTTTGGTTATAAAAATCTCTATATGGGACCAAAAATAAAAAAAATTGTCTTGAATATGGGTTTAGGATTAGACGGTAGTGATACAAAAATTTTAAGTTCATGCCAAGAAGATTTAGCAAGCATAACAGGGCAAAAACCTGTAATAACAAAATTTAGAAAATCAATAGCTAATTTTAAAACAAGAAAAAATACAAATTCAGGATTAAAAGTTACATTAAGAAAAAATAAAATGTATGAGTTTATCGATAGATTAGTAAACATAGCACTACCAAGAATTAAAGATTTTAGAGGTCTTAAAACAAATGGTTTTGACAAATTTGGAAATTATACATTTGGAATAAAAGAACAGATAGTTTTTCCAGAAGTAAATTTTGACAAAGTAGATAAAATTAGAGGTTTGGACATAACTATAGTTATTAAGTCTATGGATAAAAAGCATAGCTTTGAACTTCTAAGAAGATTAAACTTCCCTTTTAATGAGAATAGGAGCAACTAATGGCAAAATTGAGTGCAATAAACAAAAATAACAAAAGAATTAAAATGTCAGACAAGTTTTATAAGAAAAGGAAAAATTTAAAAAAAATAGTAATGGATAAACAATTGACACTTGAGGAAAGATTTAAAGCTCAACAAAAACTTTCTAAATTACCAAGAAATTCTGCAAGAATAAGAGTTAGAAATAGATGTCAAATCACAGGAAGACCTCACGGTGTTTATCGAAAATTAAAAATATCAAGAATTGCTCTTAGACAATTAGGTCTAGAAGGAAAAATTCCTGGTATGGTAAAATCAAGTTGGTAGAAAGGATATTATGAGTTTAAGCGATCCAATAGGAGATATGTTAGCAAGACTAAAAAATTCTCAAATGAGAAATCATAAAAAAATTGAACTTCCATCTTCTAAATTTAAGACAAAAATAGCTGAAATATTAAAATCAGAAGGATATATTATTGATTATGAGGTTAAGTCTGATCAAAATAAATCAAATTTAAACATAATTTTAAAATATAGTTCAGGAAATCCAGTAATAAGTTCAATAGAAAGAGTTTCAAAGCCAGGAAGAAGAATTTTTTCAAGCGCAGAAAGTCTTCCAAAAGTAAATAACGGTTTAGGAATAGCAATTATTTCTACACCAAAAGGAGTTATGACTGACATCGATGCAAGAAAACAAAAGGTCGGTGGAGAAATAATTTGTAAGGTATTTTAATGTCAAAAATTGGAAAAATAGGTATTTCAATTCCAGATAAAGTTAAAGTTGTATTAACTGGAGATATGATAAATATAGAAGGACCACTTGGAAAAAAAACATTAAATATTGATTTAGACATTTTTGAACTCAATATTGATGAAGGTAAAGAAGTATCAATTAAACCTAAAATTAGTAACCAAAATAATAAAAGATTATGGGGAATGAATAGAAGTTTAATAAATAATGCTATCATTGGAGCAAGCAAGGGTTATGAAAAGATTCTTGAACTATCAGGTGTGGGTTACAGAGCAGCCTTAAAGGGTAATGTATTAAATCTACAGCTAGGATTTAGTCATGATATAAATTTTAGTATACCAGAAGGTATAAAAATCCAAGTGGAAAAACAAAATATTCTAAAAATAACAGGAACAGATAAACAACAAGTTGGAATGGTAGCGGCTGAAATTAAAAGTATTAGACCACCAGAACCATACAAAGGTAAAGGCATTAAAGAACAAGGTCAGTATATTTTAAGAAAAGAAGGTAAGAAAAAATAATGAAAATAACAAAAATTGAAAGAAAAAAATTCAGGGTGAGAAATAAAGTCAAAAAAGTTTCTTCAACTGAAAGATTCAGATTGAGCATAAGTAGGTCGGCTAAAAATATAAGTGCACAAATTATTGATGATACAAAGAATATAACTTTAGCATCCGCATCATCAAACACAAAGGAAATAAAGTCCCAAAAGAAAAATAAAAAAGAATTATCAACGTTAGTGGCAGAAATACTTGCAAAAAAAGCTAAAGATATGAAAATTACAAAAGTCTACTTTGATAGAGGTATTTATAAATATCATGGAAGAGTAAAATTATTAGCCGAGGAACTTAGAAAAAATGGAATGGAATTTTAAAATATGGAAAAAAATACAGAATTCGTAGAAAAATTAGTTCATATAAATAGAATAACTAAAGTTGTAAAAGGTGGAAGGAGATTTGGGTTTTCTGCTTTAGTAGTAGTTGGAAATCAAAACGGAAAAATTGGAGTTGCCCATGCTAAAGCAAAACAAGTTCCAGATGCAATAAAAAAAGCTAATGAATTGGCAAGAAGGAATCTTGTTCAAATTCCCTTAAGAGAAGGAAGAACAATCCATCACGATATATTTGGCAAGGATGGGGCTGGAAAAATTAAATTAAGAGCTGCACCAAAAGGAACTGGAATAATTGCTGGTGGAGCAGTAAGGGCGGTTTGCGAAGTACTTGGAATTAAAGATATTGTAGCAAAATCTCTTGGTACTGCAAATCCACACAATGTTATAAGAGCATGTATGAAAGCACTTTCAAAACAGAACTCACCTAAAAATATTTCTTTATTAAGAAATAAAAAAGTATCAGAAATAATTGAGAAAAGAGGATAATGAATATTTTAAGTAACACCATTAGAATAAAAGTATCAAAAAAAAGATTAGGAAGAGGTATTGGCTCAGGAAAAGGTAAGACATCAGGTAGAGGTGTTAAAGGACAAAAATCGAGATCTGGTGTTGCAATTAAAAGTTTTGAAGGTGGACAAATGCCACTTTATAGAAGACTTCCTAAAAGGGGTTTTAATACAATAAAAAAAAATAAAATTGCTAAAATTAACCTAGATCAATTACAAAGTTTTGTTGATCAAAAAAGAGTTAATTTAGAAAATCTAATAAATTTAGAAAGTTTGAAGAAAAATAATATTATAAATAAATCATATTCAAAATTTAAAATTCTTGCTAATGGTAATCTAACTTCAAAATTAGATATAGAAGCTGATTTTTCATCAATTGCTGCAAAAGAAAAGATTGAAAAAATTGGTGGTACAATAAAAATCAAAAATTCTAAATAATAATGAGTGAGTCATCACAAACTAATGATCTGAGGAATAGAATAATATTTACAATTTTTATTCTTGCAATTTACAGATTGGGTACATTTGTCCCACTACCAGGAATAGATCCTGAGCAGCTTCAAGTAATGATGGAGGGTAATCAAAAGGGTCTATTAGGTATGTTTAACGTATTTGCTGGTGGTGCTGTTAGCAGAATGGCTATATTTGCATTAGGAATAATGCCATATATATCATCATCAATAATTGTACAACTATTAACCGGTGTAACTGATTATTTTAAGAATCTTAAAGCTCAAGGTGAAATAGGTAGACAAAAGATAACTCAAATTACAAGGTATGGAACAGTTTTATTAGCTACAGTACAAGGATATGGACTTGCTGTTGGCTTAGAGTCTTCAGCAGACTTAGTTATAAATCCAGGCATTTTTTTTAAAATTTCAACAGTTACAACAATTGTAGCAGGCACTATATTTTTAATGTGGCTTGGAGAACAGATTACCCAAAGAGGTATTGGTAACGGTATATCATTAATAATTTTTTCAGGAATTGTAGCAGAGATACCTAGAGCTTTAGTAACTACATTTGAACTAGGAAGAACAGGTGCAATTTCAACTTTGATGATTATATTTATATTCGTACTGCTTGTGTTAACAATTTTATTCATTGTTTTTATGGAAAGGGCTCTTCGAAAAATATTAATAAATTACCCAAAAAGACAGATGGGTAATAAAATGTATGGAGGTGAGTCATCACATTTACCTCTTAAAATTAATTCGGCAGGTGTGATTCCAGCAATTTTTGCTTCAGCATTATTGTTATTACCAGTTACATTTTCAAATTTTAATGTCTCGCAGAACGAAACTTTTTTGAATATTTCATCATATTTTTCACAAGGGCAACCCCTTTATATGATTTTATATGCATCAGGAATAATATTTTTTACATTTTTTTATACATCGATAACTTTTAATCCTAACGAGACTGCAGAGAATTTGAGAAAATATGGAGGGTTTATCCCAGGAATTAGACCAGGAGAGAGCACAGCTATTTATATAGATATAATATTGACAAGATTAACGACCATTGGAGCTTTATACCTTACACTAGTTTGTTTAATGCCTGAATTTTTAATTGCGAATTATCCAATTCCATTTTATTTGGGTGGTGCTTCAGTGTTAATTGTGGTTGTCGTTGCTATTGATACTGTAACACAAGTTCAGACTAGACTTATGAGTTCACAATATGAACAACTAATTAAAAAAACAAAATTTGGAAGATAATCTAAGTGAATGTTGTGATATTTGGTCCACCAGGTGCAGGCAAGGGTACTCAAGCACATTTAATTGTAAAAAAATTCAACCTTTTTCAAGTATCAACTGGTGATTTACTAAGAGATGAAGTTAAGAACAAAACTAGTATTGGCAAAGTTATTAAAAACATTATTTCAAAAGGTGATTTTGCAACTGATGAAATAGTAAATGATTTAATTAAAAAAGTTATTTTTGATCCACAAAAAAAAAAATAAACTTATTTTTGATGGTTATCCTAGATCTTTAGCGCAAGCGAAAAATTTAGACCATCTTTTAAATCAATCAAATCAAAAAATAAATTTTATTTTCTTTTTAAATGTAAATAAAGAAAAAATAATTAAAAGAATCGAGAAAAGAAAAATTATAGAAAATAGAGCCGATGATAATTTAACAACAATTCTTAAAAGATATGACACTTATATGGAAACAACCAAACCTGTTTTAGAGTTCTACTCTAAAAAAACAAATTTTCATGAAATCGATGGAGGTGAAAATATTGAGGAAATTTCAAGCAAAATTGAGCAAATCCTCTTAGTTTAAGACATTGACTTTGAATTAACTTCTTATATAAAAGTCTAAATTTTTTATCTCAATAATATGGCTCGTATAGCAGGTGTAAACATTCCGCAAAATAAATTAGTTCGAATAGGACTTACATATATATTTGGAATAGGAGAAAAGAATTCCAACGATATTTGCAAAAGTTTAAATATTCCGACTACAAAAAGAGTTAACGAATTAAGTGATGATGAGATTTTAAAAATTAGAGAATTTATAGATCAAAAATTTACAGTTGAAGGTGACTTGAGAAGAGATACATCTCTAAATATTAAAAGATTAATTGATCTTGCATCTTATAGAGGTTCTAGACATAGAAAAAAATTACCTGTCAGAGGTCAAAGAACCAGATGTAATGCACGTACTCGTAAAGGAAAAGCAATTGCTATTGCTGGTAAAAAATTAACACCACTCAAAAAATAATATGGAAAAAGACAAAATAGAAAATAAGGAACAAACTAAAGAAGTAAGTACAAAATCAAAAAAAAGTTCTTATTCCAAGAAGAAAAAAAATAAAAAGAATATTTTAAATGGTATTGCTTATGTTCAATCTACTTTTAATAATACAATAGTTTCAATTGCAGATACTAATGGAAATGTAATATCATGGGCCTCTGCAGGCCAAAAGGGTTTTAAAGGTTCAAGAAAATCTACACCCTACGCTGCACAAGTAGCTGCCGATGCAGCAGCAGCTAAAGCTTTAGAAGTTGGAATGAAAATTCTTTCTGTTGAAGTGAAAGGACCAGGTTCTGGAAGAGAAACAGCTCTAAGAGCTTTGCAAGCCAGAGGATTTAAAATAATTTCAATAAAAGATACAACGCCCATGCCGCATAATGGCTCACGACCACCAAAAAAAAGGAGAGTATAAATGGATACGACTGAGGTAAATATAAAAAACTGGAAATCACTTATCAAACCACCAAAACTAGACATAAATTTAAGTGATGATAAATCCTATGCTAAAATTATCGCAGAACCATTAGAAAAAGGTTATGGTCTTACGTTAGGAAATTCTTTAAGAAGAATATTACTGTCGTCTATTAGAGGTACCGCTGTAACAGCAATACAGATAGATGGAGTACTACATGAATTTACATCAATTAAAGGTGTTAGGGAAGATGTTACCGATATTGTTTTAAATGTTAAATCTCTTGCCTTAAAAAGCAATTCAGAAACTACAAGTAAATTAATTTTAGAAGCAAAAGGACCAGGGGAGATTAAGGCATCTAATATAACTACATCTGCAGACATAGAAATTTTAAATCCTGATTTGGTAATATGCAATCTAGATGAAAACACTAATTTTCATATGGAGATGACAGTAAGTAACGGAAAAGGTTATGTCTCTGCCGATATGAACAAACCAGAAGAACCGCCACTTGGTCTTATACCAATTGATTCATTATTTAGCCCAGTTAAAAAAGTCTCTTATTCAATTAGCACAGCTAGAGAAGGTAAAGCTTTAGATTATGACAAATTAACTATGGAAGTAGAGACAAATGGTTCGATATCGGCAGAGGATGCAGTTGCTTACTCAGCTCGAATTTTTCAAGATCAACTAGGCATGTTTGTTAATTTTGACGAACCTCAAGAGGTGATTGTTAGAGAACAACCAACTGAGCCTGAATTCAACAAAAATTTATTAAGAAAAGTTGACGAGCTAGAACTCTCAGTCAGATCAATGAATTGTTTAAAAAATGATAACATAATTTACATTGGCGATTTAGTTCAAAAATCTGAAGGTGAAATGTTAAGAACACCTAACTTTGGAAGAAAATCTCTTAATGAAATCAAAGAGGTT
>MDTB01059328.1_pt1 | contig 15371 bp, 13 predicted proteins | sample 811161 | NCBI WGS metagenome assembly MDTB01 (sample SAMN05326650, study PRJNA326480) | marine metagenome | isolation source: seawater | place: Mediterranean Sea | collected 2009 | reverse complement strand
TTTATTTATTTATAACAATTTTTGTATAATAGTTGCTTAAGTAAATAGCACTATGAAAAATAATTTTTTACAAGAAATGCATGATAGAGGCTATCTTAATCAATGTACCGATTTAGATAAACTAAGAGATATTTGTGGCAAAAAATCAATATCTGGATACATAGGTTTTGATTGCACTGCTAGTAGCTTACATGTTGGTAGTTTGTTGCAAATTATGATCTTAAAATTAATGCAAAAGTACGGTCATAGACCAATAGTTTTATTGGGGGGAGGGACAACTTTAATTGGAGACCCATCAGGAAAAGACTCTACAAGAAAATTATTAAAGCAAGATGAAATTAATAAAAATATAAAAAGTATAAAAAAAGTATTTAATAAAATTTTAGATACATCAAATAAAAAAACCTCTCCAATATTTTTAGACAATGCTGATTGGTTAACAAAATTAAATTATATTCAATTTCTTAGAGATACTGGCGCTCACTTTACAATTAATAAAATGCTGAGTTTTGATAGTGTGAAATTAAGATTAGATAGAGAACAATCCCTCAGTTATATGGAATTTAATTATATGATCCTGCAGGCGTACGACTTTTACCAATTATTTAAAAACAATAACTGTATTCTTCAGATCGGTGGATCTGATCAATGGGGAAATATAGTTAATGGAGTAGATTTAATTAGAAGAAAATTACAGAAAGAAGCGTATGGTTTAACGACTCCATTAATTACTTTAGCATCAGGAGCAAAAATGGGTAAAACTGAAAAAGGAGCTATTTGGTTAAATGAAGATCTGTTACCTCCATATGATTACTGGCAATTTTGGAGAAATACAGATGATCGAGATGTAAAAAGATTTTTATATTTTTTTACTGAATTAGAACCAGAAGAAGTGAATACTATTTTTGATAAAGAAAAGAATATAAACAATTTAAAAATTTTGTTAGCTAATGAAGCTACCAAAATACTTCATGGTGAGATAGCATCAAAAAAATCAGAGCAAACTGCTAAAAATACATTCGACGATGGTGGTTTGGGCTCAGAGTTGCCAGAAATTCAAATTCAATTAAAAGAGATCAAAAAAGGAATTAATATTTTAGATTTTATTGCTAAATATAAAATTTTACCATCTAAAAGTGAGGCACGAAGAGCAATAGCTAATAAAGGATTTAAAATTTATGGTATGACAGTTAAAGATGAAAAGAAAATTCTTTTATTAAAGGATTTTAAAAAGAATATTTTAAAACTCTCTTATGGCAAAAAAAAACATTATTTGGTCAAGATTATTTAAGAGTCTTATTTCTATCAATAATTTTTTGAATAAATCTTGGGGTTAAAGTTCTTATAGGATTTATTGAAGTTTTTATTTTACCCTTAGGACCTTTCATTTTAAAGCTAATGCCAAATAATCCTTCCCCAACTTCTTTTGGTATAATAATATCTCCAATCACAGGAATTTTTGAAATGATTTTATTAAAAGTTTTTGCTGGGACCAGGGTGCCTCTTAAGCTAGTTAATCCATTTTCGTCTTGATAACCTTCCATCAAAACTGACATACTTGGACCCAATGCTAGTATTTCATTAAGTTTTAGAGAATCCTTATTTTTTTCCATATCTATTTCTAATATATCAAATGACAACCCATCACCTTTTGCTAAATCTGCTAAACCTCCTAAATCTGCCAAAGATAGTAATTTAATTACACCAGGAGCATTAACTACTTTAAAATTTTCGATTGTAAGTTTTGAATTAGATAACTCATTATCAATTAGAGAGGTAAATAATAGTTTTCCTCCTGATAGACCTTTAAAAAAACTATAATCAGTTAATAAAGGACGAGTTAAATCTGAATAAATCTCTAAATATTTTTTATTAGTTTCCTTGTCTTTCTTCATTGTAATGTCTAGAAAGTTGTTATCTCCAAAATCTCCTTTAGAGGATATTTTTACAAATTGACCTTTTTTAATCTCGCCTATCAACTTAAAATTTTGTAATTGCTCGGACATTGGGAATTTAATATTTTTAAAATCTATTTCAATATTACTACTAATTGTTCTAAATTTATTTTCTTCGCTTTTTTTACTAAAAAATTTTAATAAATTGGTTGCATCAAATTTATTTCCTTTAATGAAAATTTTTTTTCCCTTTTGAATAAAAAAATCATTATTATTAGTTTTGATCTCTATTCTTTTAAAAGTTAAGAATTCATCCTTTTTAAATTTTATACCATTGAGTTTAATCAGATTATTTTTTTCCTTAAAATAAAGCCTATTAAAACTTAAACTATCTTTTTTTTTGTTTAGGTCTAAAGACAATTGAGCAATTGAACCTTCGGGTTTAAGAAAATTTATGATATTAAAATCTAAACTCTTACTGAAATCTAAATTTAATTTTAAATTAGTTAAATCATTTTTAGAATTATTTTCTAAGTTTATCTTTAAAAAATCTGAGTTATTAAATGAATATTTTCCATCACCTTTTAAATTAATATTGTCAGGGCTAAACATTGTTGTAATTTTTAAATTGGATAAATAAATTTCTTTTATTTCATCCTTAATAAAACTATTTTTGATCACTTTTGGAAATTCATATTTACCATTTTTAATTTCTCCAGAAATCTTATATTTATAATCTTTAACTTTGTAAGTATTATCCAAGTCAATATTTAAGTTATTATTAAAATCTACTTTTAAATTCTTAATATTTTTTGAAAGTTCATATCTTTTTAAAAATTTAGAATATTTATTGAAATTTTTTTGATCTAAGCTTAATTTTGTATTAAAGTTTGAATTTAATTTAATTCCATTTTCTAAATTTAATTTGATGTCTCCATCAGATACCTTTACATCCTCTAAATTTCCAAAAATATTCTTTATCAAAACATCATTTTTATCTGCAAAAAAATCTAGGTTTACATTTGTAAGGTTTAAATCACTGAATAATTCTGCTTTTAATTCTTTAACAGAACCTTTTGCTATAAAATCTTTTAAATCTCCTTCCTCTGTTAAAGTAATTTCAATTTCAGAAATTAACTTTCCTTCTTTAATTTTATTATTCATAAAACTTTTTAAATTTGACGGTTTAATCATCATTGATAGTTTATTTAATTCGATAACATCCAATTCTTTTAAAAAAAGACTTATTTTTTTTATTTTTGGATCTGATTTTAGTAGAGATATAAAATCCATGTAAACTTTGATGCTTCTTGCGGGCACTGTTATACCTCTATACGAAATTTTTGGATTTTGTGTTTCTATAAATAAGCTTAATTCTTTTGGATTAATTTTAAACTTGATTGTACTTAAATCTAAATAAATGTTTTTTGTTTTAGAAGTTTTATCAGATATTAGTTTATTAAACTTATTAGTTTCAATTCCTACTGTTGATAATATTGCTAATATAAGAATTAATAAAATAATTAAAAAAAAAATTAGATTAAAAAAAATCTTTTTCATTTTTTATTTTTAATTCCCTCTTCAATAAATTGATCAATATTGCCATCTAAAACACTAGAAGGATTGGTATTTTCAATTTTATTTCTTAAATCTTTAACCAGTTGATAGGGTTGCAATACATAGGATCTAATTTGATGACCCCAACCTATATCTGTTTTGGTTGTTAATTCTTTCTGGTTTTCTTCTTCTTTTTTTTGCATTTCATGTTCATACAATCTTGCTTTTAGCATTTTGTAACAAGTTTCTTTATTTTTATGTTGTGATCTTTCATTTTGACATTGAACGACAATTTTAGTTGGTAGATGTGTGATCCTAACTGCGCTATCTGTTGTATTGACATGTTGTCCCCCAGCTCCGCTTGATCTATAAGTGTCAATTCTCAGATCTTTTTCATCAATTTTTACATTAATATCATCTTCGACTGCAGGATAAACCCAGACACTTGCAAAACTTGTGTGTCTCCTAGCTCCGCTATCAAATGGTGATATTCGAACTAATCTATGAACTCCTGATTCAGATTTCATTAGTCCGTATAGGTAATCTCCAGAGACTTTTACTATAGAGGACTTTATTCCAGCCTCTTCTCCCTTGTGTTCACTTATCATTTCGTATTTAAATTTTTTTTTATCAAACCACTTTATATACATCCTGCGGAGCATATCTGCCCAGTCCTGACTTTCTGTTCCTCCTGCACCAGCGTGAATTTCGAGATAAATATCGTAATCGTCATTTTCACCAGATAGGAAACAGTTTATTTCATTTTTTTTTATTTCTTTTAAAATTTGTTCGATTTTTTTGTTACAGTCATAAATTGTATCTTCATCTTTTTCTAAAAATGCCAAAGAATATAAATCTTTTAGGTTACTCAATTCCATTCGTGATTTTTTGTAAGAATTTAAAATATTTTCAAAGATTTTTTTTTGTTTAACTGTTTTTTTTACTAAGTTTTTATCTTTCCAAAAATTTTCTTTTAATGTGATTAGTTCTAATTCTCTAAGTTTATTTTCTACATTTTCACTATCAAAGATACCCCCTAATATTATTTAGGGATTTTTCAGTGACTATTAAAGTGGACTCAAAATTTTCCATTAGTAAAATTGTCTAAATTTAATTATTTTATCACGACCGTCGTAAGAGTTTAAGTTATTATTATCTATGTTGTTAATATCTCTTAGTTTTAAAGCTTCTATAATTACATTTTTCTCATCAACTGCTGATTTTAATCCGGTATCGTAGTTTAATGATGTTAAGAAGATATTTTCTGGAATTTGAAACTCCTCAAAGTCTTCTTTAAATAGAGCTTTTTCAACAAAGTCTCTAAAAATAGGCAATGCTACTTTTGAACCAGTTTCAAATTTACCCAAAGTTTTTGGATTATCATAACCAACATAAACTCCAATTACTAAATTTGAAGAAAACCCAATAAACCATGCATCATAATTATCATTTGTTGTTCCTGTTTTACCTGCCAAAGGAACTTTTAAAGATCTTAATTTTTTTGCAGTTCCTCTTTTTACAGCTCCTTGTAAGATTGAGGTCATTTGATAGGCTGTTTCTTCACTGATTACTTGCTCTGTATTGTTTTCTATTTTTGGAAGTTCAGTCTTGTTATTAATAAATTTATCACAGCCTACACATTGAATACTTTTTTCCTTAAAAATTGTTTTACCTCTTCTATCCTGTATTCGAGAAATTAATTTTGGATCAATCTTTTTTCCTCCATTAACGAATGGTGCGTAAGCAGATGTTAGATTCATCAAAGTAGTTTCGGCTGCACCTAAAGAAACAGATAATAATTCTGGTATTTCATCATAAATATTTAGTTTTTTTGATAAATTTAAAATTTCTTCTAAGCCTAATATTTTAGCAATTCTTACTGTCATTAAATTTCTTGAATATTCAATGCCTTTTCTCAACGTTGATGGACCATAAAATTTTTTTCCATAATTTTCTGGTTTCCAGTTTTTAAGACCTACACCTTGGCTTTCAACAAAAGGTGCATCAAGTATTATTGAGTTTGGAGCAAATTTTTTTTCTAAAGCTGCAGCATAAACAATTGGCTTAAACGCAGAACCTGGTTGTCTTTTAGCTTGCGTTACTCTATTAAATTCACTTGTTTTAAAATTAAACCCACCCACTAAAGCAAGAACTTCTCCTGTAAATGGATCTAAAACAACAATTCCACCATTAACTTTAGGATACTGCTTTAAGAACCAATCATTATTTTCTTTTTTTACAAAAATAATATCTCCCAATTTATGAATATTTTTGATTAATTTATTTTTTGGAACAGACCATTTAAAATTTTTGTAAGTCAAAATTTGTTCTGTTTTTTCTTTTTCTTTATCAATAAACTGAAATCTGATTTCATTATTTTCTGTAGAAGTAATTTCTGCTAAATTCCAATTTAAAGTAGGATCAATTTTGTATTGTGAAACTTTTGATTGCCAATTTTTATTTTTAACTTTATTAGTGATTGGACCTCTCCAACCTCTTCTTCGGTCATAATTTTCAATACCTTTTCTTAAAGATTTTAAGGCTTGTATTTGATAATTTATTTTAAGTGGGGTGCTTATACTTAATCCTTGCGAATAAAGCTTTTCAAAACCATAAATATTTTTAACAGTTCTTCTTACTTCTTCTGTATAAGAATTAGCTTCATTTACAATTTCAATCTTTCTTCTTTTTAATTTTAATTTTGATTCCTCAAAATTCTTTAATTCTTTTTTTGAAATGAATTTATTTTCCTCTAGATTTTTAAGAACTAAATTTCTCCTAAATTTGGCTAACTCTGGATATCTGTAAGGATTATATTTGCTAGGAGCTTTAGGTAAGGCTGCTAATAATGCTACTTCTGAATACTCAAGTTCTTTAATTGATTTATTAAAATATTCTAAACTAGCTGCAGCTATTCCATAAGTACCTTGGCCTAAATAAATCTGATTTAAATAAAGTTCTAAAATTCTTTCCTTTGTGTAGGCTCTTTCAATTCTAAAAGCTAAAATTGCCTCTTTAATCTTTCTTTTCAAAGAAACTTCATTGGTAAGTAAAAAATTTTTTGCTACTTGTTGTGTTATAGTTGAAGCTCCTTCTAATCTTTTATTTTGTGTAATATTTTTAATATTCTTAATTGTTGCTCTCAATATACCTTTTGCATCAACGCCAGGATGACTGAAAAAATTCTTATCCTCTGCAGATAGAAATGCGTTTACAACTTTATCAGGCACTGATTCAAAGGGAACAAATAGTCTCTTCTCTAAAGCATATTCAGCAATTAACTTACTATTCTCTGAATAAACTCTACTGGATATTGGGGGTTGATAGTTTGATAATTTTTTGTAATCAGGCAAACCTATTGAAAAATACCATAAGGTAGAAAATGCAAAAACTATTAATATAGCAAAAAATATAATTATAAATTTTAGTGAAAAATTGAGAAATTTTATCATTGATTTAATTTATATTAACAAATCTGACTATCTTTAGGCATACATTAATTAAAATCGTGTATTTATGAGAAAAATTGTATAAAATAATCCCAATGTCAATTTTGAAATTATCAAATTTTAAATATCTTGAAGGAATTCTAATAAAATGGAAAAAAATTTATATATTGATGCTTCGCATCCTAACGAAACTCGTATTGTTCTTAAATCAGAGAATTCAATCGAAGAGTATGAATTTGAAGATAAAAATAATTTAAACTTTAAGAATAATATTTATTTAGCAACGATAAGCAGGGTTGAACCTTCTCTTCAAGCAGCTTTTGTGAATTTCGGGAGAGAAAGACATGGCTTTTTAGCGTTTAACGATATCCAATCTGACTATTATCAATTACCTTCTGAAGATAAAGATAAGATAAGGGAGGCTGAAGAAAAAATTAGAGAAGAACTAAAAGAAAAAACTATTGAAGATAACCAAGATAATTTACAAAACGAAAACCAATTAGATATAAAAAATGAAAAAACACATGAAAATGAAAATCAAGTTGAAGAGGTTAATAAAAAGCAAGAATACAGGGAAAAAGTAAAGTCTTCATTTGGTATTAAAAGATATAAAATACAAGAAGTCATTAAACCAGGACAAGTAATTTTAATTCAAGTAATAAAAGAAGAAAGAGGTCAGAAAGGAGCTGCCCTTACTACTTTTATATCTTTAGCTGGAAAGTATATGGTTCTAATGCCTAATACACCTAAAGGCGGAGGGATATCAAGAAAAATTTTTAATTCTTCTGATCGTCAAAAAATTAGAAATATTCTTAATGATATCGAAATACCAAAGATTATGGGTGTAATAGTTAGAACTGCTGGAGCAAACAAAACAAGAAATGAAATTGAAAAGGATTTTCAAAATACATTAAAAACCTGGGAAGAGATAAAAGAAAACGCTTTAAACTCTGATGCTCCATCTCTGGTTTATGAAGAGGGAGATATCATTAAAAGAACCTTGCGTGACACTTATGATAATGACACAAAAAATGTTTACGTTGAGGGTAACGAGGCTTATCAAAAAGCAAAAAGATTTATGAAAGAATTAATGCCTAAAAATGTTAAGAATATAAAAAAGTATAGAGGAAAAATACCATTATTTCATGATGCAAATATAGAAAAAGAGTTAAACAATATCTATGAACCAACTGTTAAGCTTAAATCAGGAGGTTACTTGGTCATTAACCCTACAGAGGCCTTAGTGTCAATTGATATCAATTCCGGACAATCTACTAAGCAAATCAATATTGAAAAAACTGCTTTAAATACTAATTTAGAAGCTGCTGAAAAAATAGCTCATCAAATTAAATTAAGAGATTTATCTGGTTTAATTGTTATCGATTTTATTGATATGATGAATTTTTATAATAGAAGGCTTGTAGAAAAAAAAATGAGAGAAAGTATAAGAAAAGATAGAGCTAGGATACAAATTGGAAAAATAAGTAATTTTGGCCTTCTTGAAATGACTAGACAAAGATTAAGGGAAGGTTCAGTTAAATGGGAAACACAACTATCGCTTTCCTCGTTTTCTCAAAAAATTTTAAAAAAGATTCAACATTTAGCTTTTACAGATAAAGTAAAAATCATTAATTCTTATGTTCCTGAAAAAGTGAAAAATTTTGTAGAAAAAAATTTAATAGATGAACTTAAATACTTTCAAAAGAAATATTCTTTTGAAGTAAGAATAATGTCTAATGATAAATTTATCATACCTGAGTATAAAATTGATCTATTAAATAAATCAAAAAAATTAATTGAGTCTGTAGAGAATATAAATTCAATTATCAAAATAAACCAACCGAAAATTAATTTAGTAAAAACCAAAAAATATAAGAGTGAAGAAACTGTTAAGAGCAAAGACAAAATAAAAAAAACAAAAACAAAAAAAAAGATAAGAACTCTTTGGTTGAGAAGAAAAAAGAAAAGTTAAATTAATCCTTTTAATGGTGAACTTGCTGTTGCAAAATAATTTTTACTCATTCTGCCAGCAAGATATGAATTTCTTCCAGATATTACTGCATCTTTAAACGCTTTAGCCATTAAAATTGGTTTTTTTGAATTAGCAATAGCACTGTTTATTAAAACTCCGTCACAACCTAATTCCATAGCAATTGTTGCATCGGATGCAGTTCCAATTCCGGCATCAACTATGACAGGTACTTTGGATTGTTTTATGATGATTGAAATATTTACTTTATTTTGCAGCCCCAGACCAGAACCAATTGGAGAAGCTAATGGCATTATCGCAGATGCTCCGCAATCTTCTAATCTTTTTGCAAGCAAAGGATCGTCTGTACAATAAACCATTACTTTAAACCCTTCTTTTACTAATATTTCGGTAGACTTAATTGTTTCAATCATATTTGGATAGAGAGTTTTTTTATCTCCCAAAACTTCCAATTTTACCAATTTCCATCCACCCATTTCTCTGGCTAACCTAAGGGTTCTGAGGGCATCTTCAGAAGTAAAACAACCTGCTGTGTTTGGTAAAAAAATTATTTTTTTGGGATTAAGATAATCAGTTAAAATTGGTTTTTTTTTATCCAAAATATTTACTCTCCTAACTGCTACAGTAACCATATCTGCGCCTGATGCTTGAACAGCTTTTGCAGTTTCAGAAAAGTTTTTATATTTTCCTGTCCCTACAATAAGCCTAGATTTAAGTAATTTTCCAGCAACTTTAAATATATTTTTTTTCACTTTAGCCTCCACCTATGAAGTGAACTATTTCTATTTTATCGTTATTTTTTAAATTTTTTTTCTTGTAATTTACTCTTGGAATTATTGTTCCGTTATATTCAATTGCAACTTTCTTATCAGCTAATTTATATTTCTTTAACAGATCAAATAAGGAGTAGTTTGACTTAATAACTAATTTTTTTCCATTTAATTGTATTTTTGCCATAATTAAGTTATTCAATATTTAGAAATTTATGAATAAAATTATAATTCTTAATGGTCCAAACCTCAACCTTTTAGGTGAAAGAGAAAAAAATCAATATGGTAATATTACTTTAAAAAATATAGAAAAGAATTGTAATGATTTCGCAGATCAAAATAATATCGAACTATCTTTGTTTCAATCAAATATTGAGGGAGAATTGGTTAACAAAATTCAAAATTCAAGAGATAGTCAAGATGGATTAATTATTAATGCCGGGGGTTACACACACACATCTGTAGCAATTCATGATGCTTTAAAAATATTAAAAATTCCAATTATTGAATTGCATATAAGTAATATTTATAATAGAGAAGAATTCAGACACAAATCTCTGATTAGTAAAGTAGCGAAAGCAGTTATTTGTGGCTTTGGGGCTGATGGATATGTAATGTCTTTAAGTGCTATGAATAAATTTTTACAAAAATGAAAATTGATAAAAAATTAATAAAAGAACTTGTAGAAAACTTAAAAGAATTTGAATTAACTGAACTTGAGTATCAGGAAGGTCAAACAAAGATTAAGGTTTCCAAAGCATCTAAAGGAATTGAATTAGGTCAAACAAGCTCTGTTGTTTCACCAAATAAGTCTGTTCTTAAATCTTCGGATGAAAGCGAGGGTATAAGAGTTAAATCTCCAATTATAGGAACTGCTTACTTGGCTCCAGAACCTGGTGCAAAAAAATTTGTTGAAGTTGGAGACAAAATAAAAAAAGGTCAGACTATTATGATAGTTGAGGCTATGAAAACTATGAATCACGTACCTTCAACTTCTGACGGCGAAGTTAAAAAAATTTTAATCGAAGATGGTCAACCTGTAGAGTTTGGTCAAACTCTAGTTGTTTTAAAATAAAGATAATAATGTTCAAAAAAGTACTAATTGCTAATCGTGGTGAAATAGCTGTTAGAGTTATTAGAGCGTGTAAAGAATGGGGCATAAAAACCGTTGCAGTTCACTCTAATGTGGACTCCGAGTCAATGCACGTTAGGCTTGCTGATGAAAGTGTTTGTATTGGATCACATCAACCTCAAAATAGTTATCTGAATATTTCGTCTATAATGTCGGCCGTTGATTTAACTGGCGCTGAAGCAATTCATCCTGGTTATGGTTTTTTATCAGAAAATGCAAAATTTTCAGAGATAGTAAATAAACATGGAATTAAATTTATTGGTCCAAGTGCTGAAATAATCTCCAAGATGGGAGATAAAATTGAAGCTAAAAAAATTGCTAAAAAATATGGTTTACCTGTAATTGAAGGTTCAGAAGGAGGAGTAAAGTCTCTCTCAGAAGCAAAATCAATATGTAAAGAGGTCGGATATCCAATTTTGATCAAAGCGGCTGGAGGAGGAGGTGGAAAAGGAATGAAGGTAGTTGAGGAAGAGAGTGAGTTGGAAAACTTATTTCTAACCGCAAAGTCTGAAGCAAAAAAATTTTTTGGCAATGACGAATTGTATATAGAAAAATATTTTAAACATCCTAGACACATCGAAGTACAAATTATGTCAGGTAAAAATAAAACTGTGCATCTGGGAGAGAGGGACTGCTCTGTTCAAAGAAGACACCAAAAATTAATTGAAGAAACCCCAAGCCCTGTATTAACAAAAGAACAAAGGAAAGATCTACTAGAAAAGACTGTTAAAATGGTTGAACAAATTAACTATGAGGGTGCTGGCACGGTTGAATTTATTTACGAAAATGGAAGATTTTATTTTTTAGAAATGAATACCAGGGTTCAAGTTGAACATCCTGTTACAGAGGTTCAAACTGGTATAGATATTGTGAAAGAGCAACTTTGGATTGCTTTTACTGGAGACACTGCGCTTAAACAAAACGATATAGATCCTAGAGGCCATACAATTGAGTGTAGAATTAATGCTGAAAACCCAGCATTAGATTTTCAACCTAGTCCGGGCATAATTAGTGTCTGCCATCAACCCTCTGGTTTTAGGACAAGGGTTGATGGCTCTGTTTTTCAAGGATGTAAAATAACACCATATTATGACAGCTTAATAGCTAAAGTTATTTGTAAAGGCAGAAATAGAACTGAAGCAATTCAAAGAACTTTGAGATCACTTGACGAGTTTGTTTTAGAAGGAATAACTACAACAATCGATTTGCATAAAAAAATATTAAATCACAAAAAATTTATTGAGTCTAATTTTGACACTAATTGGCTTGGAAAAGAAAAATTTTATTAAGCGTTACTACAATTTAAAAGTTGTAAATCATAAATTGCATGGTCGAATGGTGTTAGACTTGGATTTGACGCAAAAGTCCAACCGTTAAAAATAAATACTTGCTCATTTTGATTTTTAGTAAGATCTTTAACTTGCATATAAGCAACACTATCGGTTTTATTGTTGACTTTAACCTTTCCACATTTAAGAATTTTTATTTCTAGTGGACCAAATTTTTTACTTTCATTAAGATTTATTACTAGTTCAGAAGATTTTGCAGTAATTTTATCAAGTCCAATTAAAATTGCTTGTGATGATTTTAAATTTGTAGCATTCTTTTTTTCTTTTAGATTTTGATTATAAGAAATATTTTCATTTTCTTCATCTAATTCTTCAAAACTCGGTTTTATTTTTTCTACGTTAATTAACGGAGAAGATGTTATTTTTTCTTCAGAAAAACAAGGACTCAACGTGAAAAATAAAAAAGTTAAAATTAAAATTATTCTATTTCCAAGTTTCATACTTTTTTTTTATATCATTTTTTTTAATTTTGACTGGTTTAAAGCTGTTACTAGTACCTGTTTGATTTTCTAAGTGTTTTTTTTGCCATGAATATTTACTATCTTTTTTGTCTGGGATTTTATCTATTGTATGATGTATCCACAGATACCAATCTGAAGTAATTCTAGTCGCCTCTATATTGTTGGCGTAAATAACCCATCGTTCATTTTTTTTACTTTGATAATATTTATTCCCTTTTTCATCTGAACCAACATATTTTCCAAAAAATAAGGTTTTCAAAAAAGTTCCAAAAGTTTGTTTTTCCCACCATGTAAAAATTATTTTTAGGCTCATATTGAAAATTTTAAATCCACACAATTATCAATTGTATTATTAAGTAATAGACACTTTATACAATTAATATATATCTAAATAAAGAGATTCCATAAATTTTATGAAAAAATTCATAGTTGAAACTTACTATACTTGTACTTTTAAAACAGTTCACACTTTGGACAATTTAGACGACACTGAGTTATCTAAAATTGACAAAAGAACAGACGGGACCGTTGAGGTTATAGATGTAAAACTTAATAATCGTAAAACAAAAAAAATTGGCGCAAAAATGGATGAACAATCCAATAATGCTAAAATAAACAAAGTTTTACCAGATAACATTACTAATCAAATTAAAAACCAGAAGAATGATCAAAGAGATAGTTCGGTCAATCTAAAAGTCAAAAATAATGCTAGATTTAAAATGCCTGATAGAAGAAAAGGATACATTCAAAAAGCACAAATTGGCGATCACAAGGTTTACTTGCATACTGGTGAGTATGATGACGGAAAAATTGGTGAAATATTCATTGATACAAACAAAGAAGGTGAACTTGTAAAAGCGATGATGAATAATTTCGCGATAGCTATATCTTTGGGACTGCAATACGGAGTTCCGTTAGAGGAGTACGTCGATGCATTCATTGATACTAAATTTGAACCATCTGGAAATGTGATTGGAAATGACAGAGTATTAAGTGCCTCATCAATTCTTGATTACGTTTTCAGAGAACTTGCAATTTCTTATTTGGGAAAAGAGGAATTAGCACATACTCCGTCTATTGCTAGTACAAAAAACTTAGACTCAAACGATGAAGATGATAAATTTCTTAAAATAGTTAAAAATATAACCTCTAAAGGTTTTGTAAGAAGTAATTACGAGGAAAAATTAGTAGATTTAACTGATGTAAGGATTAATCTTAAAACTAAAAATTAATTCTTTTTAATATCTTTTTTAATACCTAGTTCTTTTAATTGATTTTCTCCTACTTCTGATGGTGCTTTCATCATTAAATCTTGTGCATTTTGGTTCATTGGAAAAAGAGTGACTTCTCTGATGTTCTTTTTATCCGCAAGCAACATTACAATCCTGTCAATTCCAGGTGCGATACCTCCATGAGGGGGAGCTCCGTAACTAAGTGCGTTTATCATCCCGCTAAATTTTTCGTTAACTTGTTTTTCAGAATATCCAGCTATTGAAAATAATTTATACATAAGATCTGGTATATGATTCCTTATTGCCCCCGATGATAACTCGACTCCGTTACAGACAATATCATATTGATAAGCTTTTATATCCAACGGCTTTTTAAAATTTAATTCTTTAATTTTTCCTTGAGGCATAGAAAATGGATTATGACTAAAAATAATTTTTTTAGAATTTTCATCGATTTCGAACATGGGATAATCAACGATCCAACAAAAAGCAAATTTCTCTTTATCAATTATATCTAAATCTTGTGCAATCTTTTCTAATGCTAGGGATAAAATTTTTTCTACTTCTTTTTTCTTCCCACATGCTAGAAAAATACTATCGCCAATCTTAGCATTGCAATTATTCATTATTTCTTTTAATGAATCTTCACTAAAAAACTTTCCTACGGGTCCTTTACCTTTAATCTTTTCATCTTGTTCTATTGTAAAATAAGCTAAACCTGAAGCGCCTTGTTCCTTAGCCCATTTATCTATGTTATCAAAAAAACTTCTTGGCTTTTCTTTTGTATTTTTAGTTATTATAGCTCTTACAATTGATCCAGTTTTTACTAATTTTTTAAATATATCGAATTTTATATCGTCTCTTTTAAATAAGTCAGTAATATCTTGGATGAATAATGGATTTCTCAAGTCTGGCTTGTCAGTTCCATATTTTTCCATTGCTTCTTGATAAGATATTCTAGGAAATTTTTCTTGTAAAATTTTTTTTGAAGAAAATTGTTTAAATAAATTTACCATTAATTTTTCAATAACTTTAAAAATATCTTCTTGTTCAACAAAAGACATTTCTAGATCTAATTGATAAAATTCACCTGGACTTCGATCTGCTCGTGCATCTTCATCTCTGAAACAGGGAGCGATTTGAAAATATTTATCAAAACCAGAAACCATAATTAATTGCTTAAATTGCTGTGGTGCCTGAGGTAGTGCATAAAATTTGCCAGGATTTAATCTACTTGGCACTAAAAAGTCCCTTGCTCCCTCTGGGCTCGAAGAAGTTAAAATTGGTGTTTGATACTCTAAAAAACCCAATTTTAACATTTCAGATCTTATAAATGAAATTACTTTTGATCTTAAAATTATATTTTGATGCATTTCTTCTCTTCTTAAATCTAGAAATCTATATTTTAATCTAATATCTTCAGGATATTCTTGCTCTCCAAAAACTGGTAACGGTAGTTCCTTTGCGTTAGATAGTAATTCAACTGACTCTATTGAAATTTCAATTTTACCAGTTTTTAAATCTAAATTTTCAGTT
>MDTB01197180.1_pt1 | contig 15374 bp, 14 predicted proteins | sample 811161 | NCBI WGS metagenome assembly MDTB01 (sample SAMN05326650, study PRJNA326480) | marine metagenome | isolation source: seawater | place: Mediterranean Sea | collected 2009 | reverse complement strand
CTCTTTATTATTTTTTTGAATAAATATCTAGAGTTAAATTTGCGATTTTCCCCAAAGAATATTTTTCATTAAAAATTTTAAAAGCTTTTGCGCCCATTGATCTTGCTTTATCTTTATCAGAAATCAATCTAAATATAGCACTTTCAAGTTCGTTAATAGATTTAGGTTCAACTATAAATCCATTTACATTATTTTTTATTATGTATCTACATCCAGGAACATTTGTTGTAATTGAAGGAATAGAATGAGCTCCTGCCTCAATTAATACTCTTGAAAGACCCTCTCTATACGATGGAAGAACTACACAATAAACATCCTCATAGTATTCACTCATATCTTTGATAAATCCTTTAATAAGTATTTGGCTGTTATTAATGTGTTTTAGTAAGTCCGGTTCATCTAAACTTGAGGGATTGTCATCATAATGTCCAATTATTTCAAAACTCCATTCCGTATTTTTTTTTAGTATTAATTTTGCTGCTTCGATAAATTCTATTAATCCCTTGTCTCTTATTAATCTTCCAATAAATACAATTTTATTTTTATGACTACTCCTAATTTTTTTATTATTAGATATTTCATTGATTTCGTATCCAGAACCTTCAATTATTGATAGTTTTGAATCATCTATTTTTATTCTTTTTTTAAAAAGATTTCTATCATCATTGTTCTCAAAAATCCAATTTGTATTTCTCAATTTATTAACTATCTCATATAAAACAAAAAAGATTTGACTGATAATTTTATGTTTGAATTTTTTAGAGATAAAAATTGTTCCAATTCCACATACCCATATTACAACTTTTGCATTCTTATTTTTTATTATGATAGGTAAAGCATAAATAAGTCCTTTTAGAGTTGCTATCTCAATTAAATCAAAATTATTAATTTTTTTTAGATTTGGAAACTTGTGAGTGAATAAATATCTTGTTATAAAAAAAATATTAGTTGAGCCCTTCAAAATACCAGTATCGTAGTTGTAATTAAAATTGTCATTAAGTATTTTTTTATCTTCATCTAATATATGACCCAAGAAGCTTATTTCAGAAAACTCTTTTTTTATCTTCATTAACATTGGCAGTCTATGCGATACAAAGAATCTTGAAAAGTTATAACAAAAAATTGCTTTCATACAACTTCGCTCATAAAAGAAGACTCAATACTTTTATTGTTTATATATTTACGTATTAATTTAAGCAGTTCTTCAAGTCGAGTAATATTTTTTGATGGATTAATTGATATATTATGTGGATGCCACCAAAGATGAATGGTAGATTCATATGACTCTTTGCTTTTTATCATATTTTCTAATTTTAAAAGTTGAATTTTCCAAAACAAATCTGGCATATTAAATCTAATATGCATATCACCAACGCTATAAAAAGTAGTCCTTTTTGATGGTTTGCTTACAAAAGGTATAACATCATTTGAAAACCTAGATAATTTTGTAAATAATCTGTTATTTTTTGTGCTTTTAGTATTCTTATAGCCAAATATGTTTGGCACTTCTCTATATCCGACTATACTAGTTCGGTCTATTTCATCTATATGCACAATTTGATTTCTTGGAAAAACATAACACGGTTTCTTAATATTAAATTTATTATTTAAAATATCTGCACATATCTTATTATCAAGAATAAAGTCATTACTATTGTATTGATCCTCACCAAAATATGTATGTCTAAATGAGTGCGAGCCGATTTCAGCAAGCTCAAAATCATTAATGGTCTTCATTGAATTATAAGAGAAATAATATTTTTCAAATTCTTTAAAATTATGAAAATTTGATGTGTGTCCAAAATGAGGCCCATCATTTTTTATTCCATATAAATCTAAAACTTCAAAATATTCATTCCATGATTTCATTGAAATTGCTAATACTGAAGCCCAGGTTGATTTTATTTCATATTTGCTAAAAATGCTGAGCATATTATTTACAACCCGAGGAGTTTGACTAATATAAATATTTGAGTCATTAACGCTACTGCCATAAATTATATCCATACCCCATCTCAACTCGTAATCTAAAGATATAATTAATCTTTTCATGTTATGTTTTCCTCAGCACTATATGTATTCCAGAACATTTTAAATCTTCGTTAGATATTTTTTTAAATTCTTCACAGAAAATTTCTCTATCATATTTAATGTTTTCAAACTGTCCTTCATCAATGATATCAACCTCAAATCCTACACTTTTACAAATATAAATTATTGAAGATTTTCTAAGTCTGTTTGTATAAAAAAAACAAGATTTAATAATTTTTGATTCCCATATTTTTGATTTGACAATTAGATGATCAAATCTTCCATAGAGCATATCTTTGAAATCAATATGATGAGACGATTTTGAACCAACCTTCATAATTCGATACAAGTTTTTAATAAAATCATTAAATTCTTCTTTATGAATGTGCTGAAGAACTGTGTGCGAAAATGAATGATCTACTGAACAATCTTTAATCTCATTCAAAGACAAGCTACCATTTCTTAAATATTTGATAGGTTTTTGTCTAATTTTATAAATATCCTGATCAAAATAAGTGCCATTATCTATCAATAAAACTTCTTTAAATCCATATTCAAGGGCATGCAACGCACAAAATGGTGAATCACCAGGACCAATTTCTAATAAAACTCCTTTCGGATTTTGAATAAAACTTGAAACATGTCTTTTAAAGATCTTTTTTGCATAATCAATATCTTTCATATCTCCATGAGGTGATTTATATAAGACAGTTTTAAGCCAAAAGGGAATTATCTTATGCCAAATGACCTTTAAAAAAATTCGTAAATACACTGATATCTTTTGATTCATATAAAATTTCTAGCTAAAACAATTAAATTTTCCATAATTCTTGAAATAAGCTTAAGGAATTACTAAAACTAAATTTTTCTTTTACATAACTAACATTTTTCATATTTAATGATTTTTTATTATTGCTTATCCATAATTTATAAGCGTCATTTAATGCATTAGAAAGAGCTATGCTATCTCCAGAAGGAATTATTTTATTGTCATTTCCCAATATTAATTTATTATCACCAACTTCTGTAGCGATGCAATTTAAGCCTTTTGACATTGCCTCCAAAAGAACATTCGAAAAACCCTCTGAGAGACTTGGTAAAACAAAAATGTCAAGATTCAAATAGAATTCAGACAAGTCTGATTTATGATTAATTAAATTGATTTTATTTGAAAAATAATTCTCATATAATTTTTCAGCATTCTCTCCAATTAAAGTCCACTCCCAATTATCAAAATCTAAGTTATTTAAAGCACGCAGCATAATATCTAAACCTTTAACAGGGTCATTTCTACAGGCAGTTCCAATTCTAAATATGTCATCTTTTTTTTGAAAAATATCTTCTTTTTTGTCAATAACTGATATTCCATTTAATATGACAACACCATTATCTTTTTTAAAGCCATATTTTTCATGAGAATACATTCCTGCATATGAGTTATATGCAATGCTGTTTGGTATAAGTTTAGAAAATAAACTATTTATTTTTATAATTACCCTTGTTGAATACTTTAAAAAGCTTCTATCTTCTATAGAATTTCTTATAGACCATATTCTTTTAACTCCAAAAAATGGAATGATAAAAATTGATAGAAAATCTGAATGATAAAGCCATGAATTCACAAGTTTAAATTTAAGTTTTATTATTAAATAATTAATCTCAAAAATATGAAAAAATGGAAAACCTGATTTTCCAAATTTGCTAAAAAATATTTCTTCTGCATTAATGAGATGTTGATTATCCTTAGACGAATCAATTACGAAAATGTAATGTGAATTTAATAAATCTTTATTAATTAAATTTGTAAGATATTTCTGGGTGCCGCCTGGGCCTAAATCATTAATAATATGAAATATTCTAAATTTTTCCATTTTCAAGATTATCTTTATTTACGATAACTTTTAAAACATTATTTAATATAAATGCATAAAGACAAAATTGAAATGCGATTGATTGTCTCATACCAAGATTTTCAGGAAAAAATATATATGGTAATGCTGCAGCTAATATAAAAAAAACTTCAAAATAATTTTTGAATTGTATATTGAGAAAAAATAGTAATATTAATGATATCAAAAAAAGTATTTTTATTGGATTCATAAGAATAAAAATTACAGGGTTATCATATCTGATATTGCTCTCAACCAAAAAAGGATTTATTGGAGACAAGAATGGCCTAAAGATACTACCAATATCTAAAGAAACTCCTCCAATTAAATTTATCGAATACTGGAATAATCCTTGACTAACCCCTAAATATATAATTAATAAAAAAATTAAAGCGCATAAGACATATATAAATTTACTTATATTATTTTTTCTAAAAACAATAAATATTATGCTTACGCCAATAGGAATTATTATACCTATCAAGCTTGCTCTCAATGAAATTAAAACTAGTACCAATATTAAACCTAAAGGAGAAAGTACATTTCTATGAAGAAGGCTAATTGCAAAAAGAAAAATTGAAAAAATTATATCGTCCCTGTACAAGGTTCCTGCATATATAGATGCTTGGAGGATAAATGGTATAAGTAATATAATAATAAAATTGTTAAGCTTAAAAGTTTTAAAAAAAAATGTGCATGCAGATAAAAGAAGTGTAATTCTAGCTAAAAGAAAAATATTGTTGCTTTCAAGGCTAAGGTTGGGGACATAAGAAAGTATTACTGGCCACAAAAAACTTAAAGATGATCCCAAAGAAATTAAACACTTTTCAAAAAAAGATAGATTATTCTCGTTCATTTGGCCTGCAGATATGAAATATGCAAGTTCATCTCCTTGTTCAAGACTAACGGGGTAGAAATCTGTATAGAAATAACTAAAAAGATAAAGAAATGTGGTTGATAAAAAAAAGAAAAATACCGAAAAATTTAATGAGCTACGTGTAGGCATCTATTAAATTATTTCAATCTCTTTCTTGCAATAGAATGTCATAACATTCCCATAAAATGGAGGCGAGACTATGTCGTCTTCTAGAACTTTAAGAAGATTATCTTTAGTAAACCACTTGCTTTCAAAAAAGGGAAAATCTTTCTTTTCTAACCTAAACCCATTATCCATAATCAAGGATGTTAATGAATCATTTGTAAAAAGGCTGATGTGTGTTGGATCATGAAGCAATCTAAAGTTTTCTTTATATTTCCTTGCCATTGCACAATCAAAATCAGGTGTTGCAATTACCAATAAACCGCCTAATTTAAGCTTTTTATTTACCTCTTTTATAAAATTTATTGGGTCAAGAATGTGCTCAATTACATGAAAGGCAAAAATAGCGTCAAAATAGTTGTTAGGTAAATCATCTTGAACATTTTCAAAAGTATTTATGTAGAATTTATTAGATCTTTCACTTCCAATTTTTCCAGCCTCTTCATCTGGCTCTATTCCCCATAACTCCACAGATCTATCAGCATATTTCATTGTGATTGCCATAGTCCCACATCCGATATCAAGAAGCTTCATATTAGGTTTGATATACTCATCAAGAAATTTAATCTCATTATTTGCAAATTCTTGTCTGCCATCGTCCTCATTAATAAGATTTCTTTCATTACCATCAGGATCTTTGGTATATCTAAAATAATCTTTATCGTTTGTTCTCAATTCAACCTTTTTAAAAAGACCTTTGAAATAATTCGTCATTGATAGCAATCTTAAACGAATAAAAAGGTAATCTTCTTTACAGTCAATATCAAAATCATCATTTTTATCAATATTCACATATCCAACTGGTGAAACAATTCTTGATTTTTCTGTTTTAAATTTTTCAACTTTTGATGCCCAGAATAATCCTGTTTCAAGGTATCTAGGTTTTCTATCTTGTTCCCTTACCCTCTTACCATCAAGAATCTCATCAACGTCAAATCTTCTAGTTTCAATCCTTGTCATAATTGAATAGTATTTATCTGAATCAATTAATTCAGATGCTTGTTTGATATATTTAATATTATTAAATGGATTAGTAGCTTGACATAAAAAAATCCAATCTTGATCATCTAGGCTTAATGAATCTATTACCTCAGATAAAGCGCTTTCGCTTGAAGCAATATCATTTGATGACGTTTTGCTTCTTTTATGTGTAGAAGCACCAAATTTTTTGGCCAAATTCAAATAATGATTTGAATCTGAAGAGACTATAATTTTCTCAAATGAATTAGATTCTTGAAGAGTCCTTAATTGAAAATAAAATAAAGGATATCCATTTGTCATTTGAATATTCTTATCAGGAAATCTTTTACTTTGTGATCTTATAGGAATAACTGCATATTTTTTTACCATATACTTCTACCACCATCTGCAACAAGATTATGCCCGTTTATGTATGAGGAGCCATCTGAACATAAAAATAAAACTAAATCAGAATATTCATCCTTTCGTGCCATTCTTCCTAATGGTATTAAAGATGATAATTTTGTTACAAATTCGGCATCCTGATTATCATATATGCCTCCAGGAGAAAGAGAGTTACAACGCATATTCTTTTCAGGCGTCCAATATGTTGCAAAATATTTTGTCATGCCAACAATTCCATGCTTTATGATCGAATAAGTAATTGGTTTATAAGTTTTGGTTTCTTTATTAGAGTACAGTCTATGATCTGGGCTGATTACAGATAGATCAGAGGCAATATTAATGATATTTCCATTACCATTTTTGGCCATATGATTTCCAAAGAATTTTGAACATGCAAACGCCCCATATAGACCAACTTCGACCTCATGCATGAATGTTTTCTTGTTAATTTCGCTTATAGATCCATTAAAACCAATTCCATCAGAAGTTACCTTTGGATTTATTGATGCAGCATTAATTAAAACATTAAGATTGGAATATAACTTTATAACATTATTGTAAAAAGTTTCAATTGATTCATCTTTTGAAATATCTAAATAAAAATAATTAAATTTTTCTAAATATTTATCTTTTAAATTTATTATGTAACTATCTGCTGCGTCAACAATATCACCAACAATTAAAGTTGCTCCAGACTCTAAGATTGATGAACATAACTCTCTGCCAAATAAGCCCATTCCGCCGGTAAGCACTATAACTTCAGACTCAAGATTAAATTTTGTTTTCATAATATTTTTAATTAATCATCCTCATTATTTTCCCACGTTTTGTAGTATTTTGAGAAAAAACCTTCATTATTAATATTAAAAATATTTTTATTACTATAATCATATTTTTCAAGATAAAGAATAACATCTGAAATTATTGGTAACCCATAATTTTTATCATTGGTTGAATGATTTACCTTATTACTTTGTCTAATTATTTTAATTTTTGGCAAGCTATTATACTTCTTTGAAATATAATCTCTTGCTAAATGATAACTAAATCCTGTTAAATCACAGCCAACAAAAATTATATTCTTTGATTTCGAATGAAGCGCTAATGAAAATGCAGAAGAAAGTGATCCTCTTGATTTTGGTAAAATATTTTTGAAACTAAAAAAAATTTTTGCTATCTTAAGGGTCAAATTAAATCTATTTAAAGTTCCTTTGCCAAGATCAAAATCTAAAGAAAAATAAAGATTCTTTTTCAACTCCCTTGGAAAATTTTTTAAAACTAATAATTCATTATATTTTAATTTTTCAATATCCCTTATTATGAAAATAGTATTTTGGTATTCCTTTTTTTTAATTTTTAGAATTTTACAAAACAAATCCCATGTATATGTATCACTTCCGTTGATTTCAAAAAAATATATTTCCGGGACATAATCATTATATATCCAGAAATTGATGCCTATTGAAGTTGAATTTTTTAAATCCTTTTTAATTTCATCTCTATCAATTTCTTCGTTTGATTTACCAGAACCTAATATAAATATATTTCTTTTGAAATCAAATTTATTCACTTTAAAAACTTTTACTTTGAAAAGAACTGAAAATAAATAAATTTTTATTATTCCAACAAAACTTTTTATTGTGTGAGCAATTGCATAAAAGAAATCAATCATAAAATTAACATATATTTGATTTTACTTTATAGCTTCTATATATAATGAAAATTGCGGATGGGTTCTATCAAAATGTTTTCTATTTTGCATTTCAGATGAAATGCTAGCATTCCTTGAGCTCTTCCAGACATCTTGAAAGGAGTAATTATATAATAAATCTTTAAGTTTTTTGTAATTGAACCAATTGATGTGGCCTGTAAAATCGAATCTTTCATCACTAGAAGAGTCAATTAAATAATCAAAAATTTGTTCATTATCTAATTTTTCATTGATCATTCTTTCTACAATATTTTTAAAATTTATTTTTTCTTCAAGATTAAAAAAATTATCAGTATAGAATATACTTTTGGCCGAACATATCATGTCAATAAAATAATCGATTTCTTCCTCTTCGATACCTTCTCTAGATCTTTTGTTCCAATTAAAATAGTTTGAATTACTATATTTAACTGCTCTTAATCCCAAATCAGCATCTGGCACTGCAATTCTTAATAATCCATTCTTTTTAAGACATCTATGAAAATCACCCAAAAGGAATTCCATATCTGAAACTCTTAAGTGCTCTAATACATGTGAACAATAAAAAATATCGACCGATGCATCTTCGAAAGGAAGTTTAATTCCTTCCTTTATTTCAAAAGGAACAAAAGCGTTATTTGACATAGCTTCTTTATGACGATCTGAAAAATCTTTTGTTTCTGCATCTAGACAAATCCAACCTTTTTTATAAAAGCTTCCAGAGCCAACATTCACAAAAATTCTATTTTTATCAAATTGATTTTGGTCATATATCTGTTCAAGGTAATTACCTTTTTTTTCGATTAATTTTTTTAAAAAGCTTTTAAACATTTTTTTCAACCTCTTCGCATAATTGCCCCAAAGCAATACAATTTCTCTTAAGATCATCTTCGTTTCTGTAGTTAGTTTTAAAACACATTATTTTTTTTTGTATATCCAAAGCCACTTCACAATCTGATATTTGATAACTAATATTGGTTTCAAGATAATTCTCAAAAGCAGGTTCTGTAAATGGAACTGCAACGCACGAATAAAAACCATCGCCTCCTTTCTCTTTGAACGATTTATAAAAATCAAGCCAAGTAATACCAAATTTTTTATGGCAATCATTTATAAAACTGAATGTATAGTAACTATTAATATGGTCATAGTCTGCTGACTGAGGAGTAATCCAATCAAAATCTTTTACAATGTTTAAGAAACTTTCTCCACAATGCTTTCTCCAATCAACTATTTCATTTATCCTCTCTAATTGTGCTATACCCATTGCTGCTGATAAATCATTCATCCTATAGTTAATACCAAAAAATCCAAATCTTTTATATTCGGGATTTTGAACAGACTCTAATGATAAATTTGTTACTCCTTCATCTGGCACAAAATGCTTATAACCTATGCCTGCAAACCTTCTTGCTTTTATTGCAAGATCTTCATTATTGGATACAATCATTCCGCCTTCACTACCAGTAGTTATGTGCTTTTTCATTTGAAATGAAAATGTACTTATATCTGCTATTGTTCCAACTAATCTATCTTTGTAATAAGCTAAAACACTTCGCGAACAGTCATCTATGACATAGATATTATTTTCTTTTGCAAACTGCATAATTGGATCCATGTCACAGGAAAGTCCATCCCATGAAATTACAATAATTGCTTTTGTTTTTTTTGTAAATTTTGATTTTATTGAATCTAAAGAAATTAAATGGCTGTTCTTATCTACATCAGCAAATATTGGGGTTCCACCTGACTCTACAACAGCCCAAGCATCCATTATTACCGAGATTGCTGGAATAATTACCTCATCTCCCGGACCAACTCCACATGCAACAACTGCGGAATGAAGAGCAGCAGTGCCGTTTGCACAAGCTATATTAAATTTAGTGTTGTAAATATCACCAAAAATATCCTCAAAATCTTTCACCCATGCTCTATGACGATTTTCTTCATGAAAAAAACTATTTACATACTTTTTATCAATTTCATTGAATTTTTCTATGCTTTTCAATATCTTGTACTCCTTTTTTGATTTTTCATCCAATCAATTTCTCTAGATTCATTTATTTTTTTTGATTGAGGAAATTTATTGATAAATTTATTAATCTCTTCTCTTGAAGTATAACCGCCTAATGCAGCTTTAATAACTAATAAAAAAAGATAATCTTCTTGATAATCTAAAGTTAGCCTATGAACTTCATGATTAATATCATCGCCTTCTAAATAAATTTTATTTAAATCTTGTGTTTTAAGAATAAATGACTCAATCATTTCTGTATCGCAATCATCCGTTACATCTTCAAGTATTTTCTTTAAGGAACTCTTGGTAAATGAAAATCCAACAGATGCAGCTCCGTTCATAGAAGCCTTTGAAGGAAAAATTACAGTAGGATAATTTATTGATTTATTTGCTAAATTAATACTTTTCAAAATTTCATTTGGACAAAAAAAAGGATCATCTGAGTCAATAGTATGAATAAGATTTAAATCAAATGTATTCATACAATCATGCCATCTCAAAATTTTATTGACTTCAGAGCCTCTAAAAAACTTCGTATTATTTTTTTTGCAGATATCAATAATAATATCGTCATTTTTATTTGTGGAAGTGCAAACTATTGGATTTAATTTAAAATGTTTTGCTCTATTAATATTGTGTTCTAAAACATTTGTCTTACCAAATGGTAAAAGACATTTGTTTGGCAGTCTTGATGAATTTGTCCTAACAGTAATTAAGCAAGCAAAATCAAGCATATAATTTCCTATAATTTATTTTCTAATTCAGATAAAGCGAAAGCAAATCCTTCTCCATCATTTTTATGACCTTGCCATATTTCTGGAATAAAAGGTACTTCTTGACAGTGCTTATTTAAAGTTTCACATATTAAAGTTATATCACTTGTGCCATCATTGAGTTGTAAACCTTCACCATTCGTTCCCCTGGAATCACTAATATGAAGATGGTCAACTAGATGTCCTATCTTTGATATGAAATCATCGATCTTAATTCCAACATGATTACAAAATAAAGATGAGTGACTTACATCTAGGCATATTTGAAGCTCGTTTTCAAAACATATTCTTTCGATACTCTTTACATCTAACATAAGATTTTGGTATCTTTGACCTCCAAAATGCCATGGAAATGGAGCATTTGTTTGAGGCACAATATTCACACCTGATTTATCAAGTTTACTTATTGAATCATTAAAGTTCTCGTAAAATTTCTCCAAAGTATCGTTGTTAACATTGTCATCCATTGAGAAACCTCCGATATTTGTAATAATGCAAGGATTAGTTTGAGTACTAAAAATATCTTTCAAATCATTTGTTGTCTCTATTACTCTTTTCATGCAATCAATTGAAAAATCACGATATTTTTTATCTTCAGTACAAAGATCCAATAACCTACTATCTTCAAAGAGTTCTGGTGCGTGAACTGCAAAACCTAAATTTGATTTTTTAGGTAGATCTTTGGAATATGATTTCTTGAGATCTTTTTCAGAGAAATGAAATTCTACAAAATCTAGTTCATCGAATGTGCTTACAAACTTCTTATAATCATGATATCTAACTGGAATTCCATATGGTCTGTTAAACTTAAAATTTTTTTTTGGTATTTTTTTAATATGAAGATCATTAGAGATAAAGTAATCATCTACTTCAATATTCCTTTTAGCATTAATGCCTATTAAATGCTGATATTTTAGAGGTGATAGGCCTAATCCAGGAGATTTAACATTAATATGATCAGAGGTAATTTTTTCGCCTTTTTTAATATTACATTTTGCAACCAAACTTTTTCCTAAATTTTCTCTGTTCATCAACTCACCTTGGGAAACAATTCTTTTATTTTGTCCCAACGACTTTGAAACGTCTCTAATTGCTTTTACTAATGAAGAAAACTCCTCAAAGGTAAGACTGGCTGCATGATCTGGTCCTTCCATTTTTCTATCAAGAGTGATATGTCTTTCAATGATAGTTGCTCCAAGGCTTGCAGCAGCAATAGAAGCATTTATTCCTCTTTCATGACCCGAGTAACCTACATGAGTTGTCAATTTTTTCAATTCGTTAATATACTTAAGGTTTAAATCTTCTAAGGGTGCTGGATATGTGCTGTTACAATGTAAAACCGCAAAGTTCTCGTTATCATTATTTTTAATATGATTTAGTACATCCTTAATGTCATCTTCGGTGCTCATACCGGTTGACATAATAAAGGGCTTTTTTGTTTCAATTATTTTATCGATTAAAAAAAGATTGTGAAAATCTGCAGAAGCAACTTTATACTGAGTCACATTCATTGATTCTAAGTTTTCTAAACTTGGAATATCCCATGGGGTACAAAGGTAATCTAGGTTTAATGAATCTACGTATTTTTTGACTTCTTTATGTTGATCAAATGTCATGTCAAATTTCTCAAGGAGATCAAGTATGTATTCAACCCCAAGATCATCTCCTTGACTATTTAAAGTTTGTTTTCTGTAAAGAGAATTGAGATCTCTCATTTGAAATTTTACACAATCAACTTTAGCATCTTTAGCACAGTCTATAAGCTTAAAAAGATTATTCATATCACCATTATGATTGTTTCCAATTTCGGCAATAACATATACCTCTGAATTTGTTTCTATGAAATTTCCCATGCACATGCTCCATTTTTATCAAATTTTATATCAGAGATTTCATAGTTATTTTGTTCACATAAAATTTTAAACTTATAAACATCTTTTAAATTTACATAAACTATAAAATAACCACCAGATCCAGATCCTAAAAGTTTTCCGCCAACTGCTCCGAAATCAGTTAAATTTTTATATATTTTGTCAATTTCTTTATTAGAGATTGCATCGCTTGTGGATTTTTTAAGCATCCAATTTTTATGCAGCATTGAACCCAAATTATCAATACTGCCTTCTGATAAGTGCTGATATAATGTTTTAGATCTTTTGACCATTGTTTTGAGTGTGTTAACTTTTTCATCATCACTAAAAGATTTTATTAATTTTTTTTGCTGATTCTTGCTGTTATGAGACATATTTGTATTTACCAACATCAAACATGATTCCAGAATCCCTTCTTGTGCCTTATTAAGATGTATCTTTCTTACAGAATTACCTTTTCCTTCTGAAAATTCTATAAAATTCAATCCTCCATATGAGGCTAAGTATTGATCTTGCCATCCACCATCCTGATTTAAGTGCAATCTCTCAAGCTCAAATGCTTCTTGTGCGAGAAGTTTTCTTGAACGCTGTACTGAATATCGTCTATCAAGACCATTTATCAAAGAGACTACAAGAGAGGTTGAGGCAGCAAGACCAGTGCCAACTTTCACATCAGACCAAACAGTAATTTTAATATTATTTTCTTTGAGATATTTATCAATTACTCTCAATACGAGTTCACTTTTTGGATATTCTTTTATATATTTTTTAATTTCAGACTTATCATTAATACACAAATCTAAATCAATGTCTTTAAGGCATAACTCAATACCACAACCATTATCTTCTATCAGGCAATGAACATATTTACTTATCGAGAAGGAAATGATTGCTCCTCCATGATCTTTATAAAATTCATATAAATCAGTTCCCCCTCCTGCTAGTGAGCACCTTAAAGGAGCTCTTGAGATTACTCTCTCAATAACAGGTATACCTTTAAAGGCGTTCTTAATGTCTTTTATATTAGTAATTCTATGGTTTGAATCTAATACAGGTATTATTGATAATCCAGAGTTAAAAAAATTTAATAATGCCTCTCTTGAGGTTTTATCATTTTCAAATACGTACCTTGGAGAATTATTCATAAATTCTGATACAAGATTTTTTTTTATATTTATAGTTTTTGAGTTCTCTAAGACGCCACTTCTGTAATCACCATCAGAAAAAGCACCTATTAATTTTTTTTCTTTGTTTGTTACAAAAACAATGCCAGATTTGTTTTGAGATATTTTATTTAGGGCAGATGATATTTTTTCATTCTCATCAACAACATATTTTTCAACTAAAGAATTCATTTTCTCTGAAATCTTTTTTTCCAATTTTACCTGGAAGAAGAAAACCTTTTATTGGATTGCTGATTTCTACCGTTATCGCTTTTCTTGTATCAGATCCATATAATCCAGAATGAATACAATTTGTATCAAATACCATTAGATCCCCAATATCTAAATTGACCAAAAAAATATCATCATCATCATAGTTTTCAACAACTCTTGTAGAAAGATAATCAGTATATTTATTTTTATAAGAATTTTTTACAAATAAAGTTCCAGTATTTTCGGATTTTTTTGATACTCCTATGAATATCTTAATTCTATGTCCAACCGAATCGTGATGCCATATACTTGAGTGATTCTCACCCTCTTCAGTTTCCCACATAAAGCATGTATCAATTTTCCATTTTTTTAAGTAATCTGAAAATAAACTAGTAAAAAAAGAGTTTTTTGAAAGCCTTTTTCTAATGTCATATGGACCTGATAAAGCCATAAGATTTACCTCATCGGGTGAAAAAAATTTTCTTTTAACAAGAACCCCATTAGCTTCACCCAACTCTCCACTTAAAGGTGCTAAGTTGTCAAAGCATCTTATAACTGCTTTTCTGTATGAATTGCTAATTTTTTTTCTCATGAATATATAAATGAACCTATTTTTTTTATATCTTTTTTTAATAACCTTTCTTCAATCTCGTCAGTATAAAATTTTTCAAGCATTATTTCACTATCTTTTGCATACCAAATTCTATACAAAAGCCATAAAAAATTTGAATAAATAAAACATATTTTTAGATATGAACTACCTTGGACTAAAAACGACATTTGATCTAATTTTTGAACAATAATATCTTCTGGCTTTTTATAAGGTATCAATAGATCTAAAACTTTTTTTTCTCGACTAACATTATTTACAGAGTACTCTTCGATAGATAATTTATTCTGAAGCTCTGTGTAATTTTTAAAAACTGAACCAATTCTGGTTAAAATTGGGGCAACCGGAGTTGAGTTAGAAAAATTATAGACTTTCAGATTTAAAAATCGACCTTCAAGAGCTGTTGTGCATCTAAAACATATAATCTTTTTAAAAGAAGATAAAAGACTCAAGATATTTTTATTTTTTAAAATTTTTTCCTTTGGAAAATAGTTCTTATACCATAGAGTTTCAGACGGATGAGGTCTATAAAACACATTAAAATTTTTATCTTTCATTAAACTTTTAACTATTTTAATTGAACTATCGTCAAATTTTCCGAGCAAGCCTCTATCCCATTCTCTGTCTTCAGCTCCTTTTCGATATTGACTAAAGTTACCAATTATCAAAATATCATTAGAATTTGAGGAAACTCTTTTATTTTTATATTCATT
>MDTB01008093.1_pt1 | contig 15374 bp, 20 predicted proteins | sample 811161 | NCBI WGS metagenome assembly MDTB01 (sample SAMN05326650, study PRJNA326480) | marine metagenome | isolation source: seawater | place: Mediterranean Sea | collected 2009 | reverse complement strand
TATTGCAAAACCTATAGCTGGTCCAATTATCACTCTTGCTAATGACGAAATAAATGATTTCTTAAACGAAAAAACTTTTAATCGAGTTAAAGCTATGCCCAATGACATTAAAATTAGAAAAATAGTAGCATACATTAAAAGAAAAGACGTATTTTCAATAAATACAGGTAATTCTATTTCGTAATAAAGAAGTATGACTGAAAATATAATTGTATAAAAAGGAGGACTTTTAAGTATTACATCGAAACTAACTTTTCTATCAGCTAAAAAAACACCTACAGTAAAATGAAAAAGGATTATTAACGCTGTAATAGCAGCTGCCACTCCTAGACCTTCGTTACCATATGCAAATAAACAAATAGGGAAACCCATGTTTCCAGTATTTGGCATCATAAATGGTGGTAACTCTCTTACTATATCTTTAGATTTAAGAAAAAATAAAAATATAATTCCTACTATTGCAAATAAGATTATCGCTAAAAGATAGAAAAAAAAATAGTCTAAAAATAATGAAAAAGATACATTTTTAACATTCAAAGCATATATAATCATTGCAGGTGACCCTACATTGGCTGCAAAGTTTGTTATAAAAGTTGTATTAAATTTTTTATCTTTTTTTCCAATATAATAACCTATTCCAATTACAAAAAAGACAGGAAAAAGAACCTCAAAAAGTTTTATGTAAATTTCCATTTAAGAAAATAAACGTATTAGGACAGGTGTTTTAAAAACATTCTTATTACTACTAAGGCTTTTAATACAATTTAATGAATTTTTTTCTAAACATTTGTGAGTGATAATTACTATTGTTGCTTTATTGTTTTTTTTATCAGGTATTTGAATAAGTCTTTCAATTGATATTTTATATCTAGCAAGATTTTTTGTTATATCAGATAAGACACCTGGTTTATCTTTCACTTCTAATCTTAAGTATAAACAATTTTCATAAAATTCTTTATTATAATAATTAATTTTTTTTCTTTTATTATTAGGTATACCGAATGGATATTTTATATTTCCGCGCAGAATTGATAAAAGATCAGCCATCAAAGCAGATGAAGTTGGGCCCGGACCTGCGCCTTCACCTTGTAGAACACTTTCTCCTACCGGAGAACCTTTTAAAATGACAGCATTCATTGCACCGTTAATATTAGCAATATAATTATCTTTAGGAACTAAGCTTGGGTGAACTCTTTCAAATAACTTGTTGTTGATTGTTTCTGTAATGCCTAATAATTTTATTCTTAAATTAAGATTATTAGCCATCTCAATATCCTTTATATCAATATTTTCAATTCCATTCTTTAAGCAGTCTATTGATGAGATTTTGTTCTTAAATGCTAATGATGATAATATTCTAACTTTAGCCAAAACATCGCTACCGTCTAAATCAAATTTTGGATTTGCTTCGGCTAAGCCTAGTTTTTGTGATTTAATTAAAACTTCATTAAAAGATTTTTTAGTTTTTTCCATTTCTGTTAGTATAAAATTAGAAGTACCATTCAAAATACCTATTACTTTAGAAATTTTATTAGTTGCTAAACCGTCCTTTATAGTTCTTAAAACTGGAATACCTCCTCCTACAGAAGCTTCAAATTCTAAATTAACATTATTTTTTTCCGCTAACTTAGATAAATATTCACCATGCTTAGATATTAAAGCCTTGTTTGCTGTTATAACGTGTTTTTTATTAATTAATGCAGTTTCAACTACTTTTTTTGAAATACCATCAGATGTTCCTATTAGTTCAAAAATAATATTTATCTTTTTATTTTTGGCTAAATCAATTGGATTTTTATAAAATAATTCTTTATTTATTTTAATAGAACGCTTCTTTTTTATGTTTTTTGCTGAAACACCTAAAACCTTAATTTTAAAACCTAAATTTTTATAAATTTCATTTTTTTTTAAATTAACTTCTTTATATAAATAACTACCAATATTACCTATGCCAATAATTCCTATTCCTACTTCTTTCATAATTATTTATTCATGTTTGGATAATCATTATCTTCACTATATTTTTCTAATAACTTTTTGTATTCTATAGTTGAATAATCATTTTCAAAATTAATAAATTTATTACTAATAATACTTTTTTTTTCATTTTTCTCCTCAAAATAACCCACATTAGCAAATGAACATCCACTGAATAAAAAAAAAATTATAAACAATTTTTTCATATTAATCCTAAATTTTCTTTGAAACCAAAGTAAATATTCATATTTTGTATAGCCTGCCCTGCACCACCTTTAATAAGATTGTCAATGGCTGACAAAAGGATAATTTTATTTTTATATTTAGTTTCACAAACAGATATTAGACAATTATTTGAATTAATCACATCATTTGTACTTATTGATTTATTTAAATCTGCAAACTTGATAAATTCAGCATTTTTAAACTCTTTTTTTAAACATAAATAAATTTTATTTGCAGATATACCTTTAGGCAATTCAAGATATATAGTACTTAGTATTCCTCTGAACATTGGTGTTAAATGTGGTGTAAAATTATAAACTACATTATTGCTTATTTTAGAAAATTCTTGTTCGATCTCTGAATTATGTCTATGATGACCAATTCCATAAGAGCTTAAAGATTCATACAAATTTTTATTTTTATGGATTTTATGAATATTTCTTCCAGCACCAGAATAACCAGATTTTGAGTCAATAATAATATTTTTTTTATTAATTAATTTTTTTTTTAACAAAGGAACTATTGGTATAAGTAAAGATGTTGGGTAGCACCCTGGACAAGATATTATTGTGTATTTATTTATTTTTTTTTTTTCTATCTCTGGCAGATAATAAATACTTTTACTAATATTTTTTTTAGCAAGATGTGAAATCTTATAAAAATTTTTATATATTAAAGGATTTGATATTCTAAAATCTGCAGATAAATCAATTAAAATATTATTTGGTTTTAAAAAATTTGATAATTTTTGTGCTTCACCATTTGGCAATGCAGCAAAGATTACATCTATTTCGCTTAAGAATTCTTTTTTAAATTTAACAATTTTCGGTAGCTTATGTTTTTTAAGAGACTTGTCGTAAAACGATATATTTTTTCCGACGGATGAGTTACCACATAAATATTTAATTTTAACTTTTGGATGAACTGATAAATGTTTTACAAGTTCAACACCTATATATCCAGTTGCTCCTGAGACCAATACATTTAATTTTTCCATATACAATCTTATTATAAAAATTTAAAAAAGTATTATCTTTTAGAAAATTGAAAACTTCTTCTTGCTTTTGCTCTACCAGGTTTTTTTCTTTCTACAGATCTCGAATCTCTAGTGGTTAATTTTTCTTTTCTTAATGTGGATTTAAAATTTTCATCAAACTTAATAAGAGCTCTTGATATGCCATGCACCATAGCACCAGCTTGTCCTGTATGTCCACCGCCCATGACTTGACATCTAACATCATATTGAGTTGCTTGATCAATAATTTCAAATGGTCTTAAAATTTGCATCTTATGTGTATCGCTTGTGAAATAATCTATAAAATTTTTTCCATTAACTAATATTTTACCAGAACCTTTTTTTAACCAGATTTTAGCTATAGAAGTTTTTCTTCTACCTGTTGCATACATGCTATCTTTAAAATCTAATTTTTTATTCTCTTTAATATCTGATTTATCTTGCATTTAGTTTTTTAATATATTTTTTTTATTTAATTTTGATATTTCAATTAATTTTGGGTTTTGTGCTTCGTGAGGATGTGTTTCACCTGAATATAATTTTAATTTAGTTAGCTGTTTTTTTGCCAAAGGTCCACTTGGCAACATTCTCTTTACAGCAAGTTTTAGACTTTCACCAGGTTTTTTTTCATTTAATTTTATAGGGTTAATTTCTTTTATGCCCCCTGGATATCCAGTATGTCGATAATATTTTTTATCTTCTAATTTTTTTCCTGTAAATTTAATACCCTCGACATTTTTAACTACAACAAAATCACCTCCATCCATATGAGGTGTAAAAGTAGTTTTGTGTTTACCTCTTAATATTTTAGCAATAATGGTTGCTAAGCGGCCAATGACAGCATTTTTACCATCTATTAGATACCATTCATTAATAAGCTCACTTTTCTTTAAAAAATTTGTCATAAGATGCGCATAAATACTTAGATTTATACATAAAGTCAATTTTAAATTGTATTCATTATACCTTGAATTGTGTGTATTTATCTTGTTAAATTCAATTTAAATTAAATTAATGGAGTATTAAATGTCAAAAAATATAAAAAATCCGGAAACGATAGCGTTACACGGTGGTGATTACAGAAGTGACCCTGCTACTACAGCTGTTGCTGTACCCTTGTATAGAACAACTTCTTATCAATTTAACAACACAGATCATGCTGCAAATTTATTTGCACTTAAAGAATTTGGAAATATTTACACAAGAATAATGAATCCAACTAATGACGTGCTAGAGAAGAGAGTTGCTGCTTTAGAAGGTGGTTTAGCTTGTGTAACTGTTGGATCTGGACAAGCTGCATCAACATTTGCTATTATGAATGTTTGTCAGGCAGGAGATAATTTTATTAGTTCTACTGATTTATATGGTGGTACAGTAAATTTATTTACTCATACTTTAAAAAAATTAGGAATTGAATGTAGATATGCAGATCCTACTGATCCAAAAAACTTTGAAAAATTGGTTGATGAAAAAACAAGATGTTTTTATGCAGAAACATTACCAAATCCATATTTAAGAGTTTTTCCTATTAAAGAAGTATCAGATATTGGAAGAAAACATAATATTCCACTAATTATGGATAACACAGCAGCTCCAGTGATATGTAAACCGCTTGAACATGGTGCGGCAGTAGTTGTGCATTCTTTAACAAAATTTATTGGTGGACACGGGACTGTTATTGGTGGTTGCTTGGTAGATGGTGGAAATTTTGACTGGACAACTGATCCAAAAAGACAACCTATGTTTAATGAGCCAGACGCAAGTTATGGAGGCGCTGTATGGGGCGAAGTTGTACCACAATTGACAGGAGCTAATGTGGCTTTTGCAGTAAGAGCTCGTGTTTGTTTGCTTAGAGATCTTGGTGCTCCATTGGCTCCTGATAATGCTTGGGGAATTATACAAGGATTAGAAACAGCACCACTTAGAATGAAACAGCATTGCTCAAACGCGACCAAGACTGTTGAATTCTTATCTAAACATAAAAATGTAGACCGGGTTATATACCCTACTCTTCATAAAGGTGAAGTTGGCGATAGAGCAAAAAGATACTTCAAAGGAGGAAATGGCGCTTTGGTAGGTATTGAAGTTAAGGGAGGTGTTGAAGCTGGTAAAAAATTTATTGAATCATTAAAAATGTTTTACCACGTTGCTAACATTGGAGATGCAAGAAGTCTTGCAATACATCCTGCTACGACAACTCATAGTCAATTAACACCTGAAGAATTGTTAGCTGCTGGAGTAACACCTGGGTATGTTAGACTATCAATTGGTATAGAACATCCGGATGATATTATTGCTGATCTAGATCAAGCTTTGTCAGCATCAGGAAAGCCTAATTTAAAGGCTGTTGGTTAGTACGTAAGTTTAAGTATAAAAAATATACGCTCACAGTAACTAAAAATATTGAGCTTATTTGGTGCAACGATGAAATCATTATTGTTGCACCAGATAATAAAGTTGCAATACCAAGTATTATCTGAATAAATAAAAGTATTCCAACCAAATTAATAATATAAAAAAAATCTTTTAATTTTAAATAATAAATTTTTGCTGTTAAGTATAAATAATAAAATAATATAATATATGCTAAATTTCTGTGAATAAACTGAACTATAGATCTATCGCTTAAAGAAGAGATTGAAAATATTTCACTAAATTGTGAATCATCAGGAAAAAAAGTTGTGCCCATTAATGGCCAAGAATTATATATTTTACCAGCATCCATACCTGAAACGAAAGCACCAAATATAATTTGTAAATAAATCAAAAAAATAAAAAATATAGGTAAAAAAATATTTAAATGTTTGATTGGTTTATCAAGATCTTTAAATTTCAAGTAGTAAAAGAAAATTAAAGAAAGAATGATAAACGCAATAACTAAATGAATGGCCAATCTAAAGTGGCTTACATCAACTCTGTCAACTAAGCCACTTGATACCATATACCAACCAATAAACCCTTGAAAACATATGAGAAAAAAAATTATATATAAAGGTACAAGTTCTTTAAACTTTATTTTGAATGAAAAATAAATTAAAGGAAATAAATATAGAATCCCAATTAATCTACCAAGAAATCTATGAGCCCACTCCCACCAAAATATAACTTTAAATTCTTCCATGCTCATTGAATAATTCTGTAAATAGAACTCAGGGATTTCTTTATACAAATTAAAGTAGTCATTCCAATCACTCTTATTAAGAGGTGGTAAAAATCCAGAGAATAACTGCCATTGAGTTATTGACAAACCTGAATCAGTTAACCTTGTTAAGCCACCAACAATAATCATAAATGATACAATAAAAAACATCATAATCAGCCAAAGAGAAATGTTATGATTTATTTGCTTATTTTGTGTATACATATTGTGATAAATATATTATTTTTTAATAAAGCCAATTGAATAAATGTCGCCAAAAAATAAAAAAGAACTACAAATATTAAGAAAAAAACTAGACAAAATTGATCTAGAACTTTTAAATGTCATCAAAAAAAGATCAATTATCGTATCGAATGTGCTTTCATTAAAAGAATTTAAAAATCAAATAGTTGATAAAAAAAGAATAAGTACAATTTTAAAAAAAATAAAAAATTTATCAATTAAAAAAAAAATTGATCCAAAAATCACTACTAGAATCTGGAAAAATATGATTTGGTCATATATAGATTACGAAAAAAGAAATTTTAAGAAATAGCTACTTACTGTGAGGTGGTAATTTTTTTTCAACAAACATCTCATGTTTTTTAGTTGAAGGATTATATTTTTTTGCTTTTAGCTTCACTTTAGCCTTTTCACCACCAGCAGGTTTTTTAACATAGTAGTAAAAGGAGCTATCAGGTTTTGCTTCTGGAACAAGTCTTACTTTAACATGTGTTTTTTTAGCCATTATTTTTTAAATTTAATATCTTTAATTAATTTTGAAATTTTATTTAATTTATTTTTTAAAATTTCTTTATTACCGAAACTTATAGAATGATTTGGCGTTTCGTCAAGAACTAATGATTTGCCGCTTTCGAGAAAAATTTTGACACCCTTTATGGTTAAACCTTTGTTTTTTAATAAAAATTTAATTTTTTTTAATTTTTCAATTTGTTTACTATCGTAATATCTTCTTTTACCAGCTAGAATTTTTGGCTTTATAACCTTAAATTCTTTTTCCCAATATCTTATGGTATGAGTATTTAAATTACCATTTTTTTTGTTAACTAAGTTAAGAAGTTTAGCAACTTCACCGATAGATTTGTAAGCTTGATATAATTTTTCAGTCACTATTTAAAAATCTTTTAATTTCGTTTGATGCTTTAAATGAAACAACATTTCTAGCTGTAATTAATTTCTCTTCTTTTGTTTTTGGATTTCTTCCAATTCTGCTATTTTTATTCTTTATGGTAAAAGTTCCAAATTTCGAAATTTTAACTTTTTTATTTCTAATTATATTATCAGATATTATAAATAATAGATCGTCTAAGATGTTTTCACATACATTTTTTGAAAAACCAATACGCATATATGCAGAATTAATAATATCTTTTTTTGTGAGATTGATTCTCATATTTAAATTATACTTTGTTTGATCTTATCAATCAATTTACCATTAACAATTTTTTCACATACCTCTAATGAGTGAAAGAAACCAATTGAATCAGTAGAACCATGACTTTTTACAACAGCGCTATCAAGTCCTAACAATATTGCTCCATTATATAACCTAGGATCTAGCTTTTTTTTAAATTTATTTAAATTTGTATAATTAAGTAATGTTGCAATTTTACCAATTAAGTTACTGGTCATATTTTTTTTTAATTCACTAGTAATAAAATTCGCAGTACCTTCAGCAGTTTTTAAAGCAACATTTCCAGTAAAACCATCTGTTACTATAACATTAACATTTCCATCCATTAAATTATTACCTTCTATATATCCATTAAAATTAAAATTATTGTTTTTAAGCTCTAACAAATTTCTATATGTGTTTTTAATAGTTTCATTTCCTTTTGTTTCTTCAGAACCAATGTTTAACAAAGCAACATTTGGTAAATCATTTTTAAATAATGATTTATATAATGAAGATCCCATTATTGAAAAATCAATCAAATTTTTTTCACTACATTCAATATTTGCTCCTAAATCTAATACTACACTCATTCCTTTTTTATTTGGCCATAATGCGGACAAAGCTGGTTTGTCAATATTTTCAATCATTTTAAGATTTAGTTTAGCCAGAACTAATAAAGCTCCAGTATTTCCAGCTGATATAATAATATCTGATTTTCCATACTTAACACTTTCTATTGCAAGCCACATACTTGTATTACGTCCTCTTTTAGCAGCGCCCAATGGAGTGTCATTACCAATAACTTTTTCTGTTGTGTGTATTAACTCGTAGTTATTTTCCACAAAATTGTTATTTAAAAGTGGGATAATTAAATTTTTATCACCAAAAATTTGATAAAAACAATTTTTAGATTTCTTTAGATGTAATTTTATACCTTCAATGACTTTTTTAGGAGATCCATCACCACCCATTGCATCAACTGCAATTTTAATTTTTTCTTGCATGATTTATTAATTTATTTTTTAGGTTCTAAAACTTGTCTTCCTTTATAAAAACCTGTTTTTAAATCCATGTGATGAGAAAGTCTATACTCACCAGATTTTTTATCTTCTATAATATTTTTAGAGGAAAATTTAATATGCGATCTTCTTTTTCCTGCTCTAGATTTCGTAGTTTTACGTTTTGGTACAGCCATAATTAAAAATTATGTTTAATTACACCTTTTAAAAAAGAATTTAAAGAAGTTTTTAGTAAATAATTCCAATAATTATCGAAATATTCAACAAAAAAACTAATATCTTTAGCATTTTTCAAATAATTTTCTAGCATATCTAATTTCTCTTCAGAACGACAAGAATCCCAGCGATCAATTTTTGATAATAAACCATAAAAGAAATTTACATAATTCTTCATTTTTTTGTTTATGGAAGCATCACCATATCCAATTTCTCTTACAGAAAGTTCAATTTGTCTAAAAAAATAATCATGTATTTTTTGAATTTTGTCTTTATTAGTATCATTTTTAAATCGCTTAAGAAAAAAACAAAAATGAAAAAGCAAAAGTGTTAATCTATCAGAAAATGTATCATTTTCTCTAAATTGTATATATAGCTTTTTATTTCTGCTTAAATAAACTAGATTATTATAAATATTTATAAAATTATAACTCATGAAAAATATTTTATTATTATTACTATTTGTAGTTTTTTCAAACTGTAAATTAAATAAAATTGAAAATAACCATGGTGTTCATTATTTAAATAAGAAAGAGAAAAATTTAATACTAAATAAATCAAACAAAAATGATATTTTGATGATACTAGGACAGCCATCTACCAAAAGTACTTTTAACAATGATTTATGGATTTATATTGAGAGAAAGAAAACTGGAGCAAGTTTTAAAAATTTTGGTAAAAAGAAAATTTTCGTAAATAATGTACTAATGTTAGAGCTTAATAATAAAGGTATTCTGGTTAAAAAAGATCTAAAAACTATAGATAATATGAAAAATATAAATTTCGATCCTAATGATACGTCTATAGGTTTTAGAAAAAGAACTTTTGTATATGATTTTGTTAATAATCTAATTCAAAAAATTAACGACCCGCTCGGAACAAGAAAAAAAAAAGTTTCTGATTAACCAGCGATTACAGCTAATAATAGTAAAGCAACAATATTTGTAATTTTGATCATTGGATTTACCGCTGGGCCAGCTGTGTCCTTATATGGATCGCCTACTGTATCTCCTGTAACAGCAGCTTTATGTGCTTCTGAACCTTTTCCACCGAATTTACCATCCTCTATATATTTTTTTGCATTATCCCAAGCTCCACCACCTGCTGTCATTGAGACTGCTACAAATAATCCTGTAATTATAACACCTAACAGCATTGCCCCAACAGACGATAATGCAGCTACTTGACCACCGATTGGCAATATAATTAAATATAATACAATAGGTGAAAGAACTGGTAATAAAGATGGTATGATCATTTCTTTTATTGCAGCCTTTGTCAAAAGATCAACTAGTTTTCCATAATCTGGTTTAGCTTTTCTTTTCATAATTCCAGGAATTTTTTTAAATTGTCTTCTTACCTCTACAACTACAGCACCACCTGCTCTACCGACAGCTTGCATTCCCATTGAACCAAATAAATATGGAAGCATACCACCAATAAGTAAACCTACTACTACAAATGGGTCTGAGAGATCAAAAGATACAACAATCCCCTCAAGTTTTGAACCAGGAACAGTTGAAAAATATTTTATATCTTCGGTATATGCTGCAAATAAAACTAAAGCACCTAAACCAGCAGAACCAATCGCATAACCTTTTGTAACAGCTTTGGTAGTGTTTCCAACTGCATCAAGTGCGTCAGTAGTTTTTCTGACATTTTTTGGCAAATTAGACATTTCAGCAATTCCACCTGCATTATCTGTAACAGGTCCATAAGCATCGAGTGCCACTACCATACCTGCTAAAGCAAGCATTGTTGTAACGGCAATTGCTATGCCAAATAATCCAGCTATCGAATTTGTAACCAGTATTCCAGTTACAATAATTAATGCTGGTATTGCTGTTGCCTCCATTGAGACAGCTAGACCTTGTATAACATTAGTACCATGACCAGTTGTAGATGATTCAGCAACACTTTTAACAGGTCTATAATCAGTTCCAGTATAATATTCTGTAACCCATATTAGTAAACCAGTAATAATAAGACCTACAATTCCACAAAAATATAAACTTAATCCTGTAAAATTTTTATCATTTACTATGTATTCTGTAGAAAATCCTATTACTTTATCAGTAATTGGATATAAAATTACAAGAGAACTAATAGCTGTGACTATAAATCCTTTATACATAGCATTCATTACATTTTTATCTTTACCAAGCTTTACAAAGAAAGTTCCTAAGATTGAAGTTAAAATACATGCACCACCAATCGACAATGGATATATCATCATATTTAAGTCGCCATGAAAAAATATAGAAGACAAAACCATAGTAGCAACAATTGTGACCGCATAGGTTTCAAATAGATCAGCAGCCATACCTGCACAATCACCAACATTATCTCCAACATTGTCAGCTATTACAGCAGGATTTCTTGGGTCATCTTCAGGTATGCCAGCTTCAACTTTACCAACTAAGTCAGCACCAACGTCAGCACCTTTAGTGAATATTCCCCCACCTAAACGAGCAAAGATAGAAATCAATGATGCGCCAAAACCTAATGCAACTAATGCATTAACTATTTCTCTTTCCTCAACATTATATTTTAATAACAAATAATAATAAACAGCTATAGATAAAAGTGCCAGACCAGCAACTAACATACCTGTTACAGCTCCAGATCTAAAAGCCAAAGATAGACCATTTGACAAACCTTTTCTTGAAGCTTCTGCTGTTCTTACATTTGCCTGAACTGATACAAGCATACCTACATAACCAGCAATACCCGATAAAGCAGCACCAATTACATATCCTAATCCAACCAGAGGACTAAATGCGATACTTATAATAACTAAAACAACAACGCCAACAATAGCTATAGTTTTATATTGTCTGTTCAAATAAGCTTTAGCTCCAATTTGAATTGCAGATGCAATCTCTTGCATTTTAGAATTTCCTGAGCTCGAGCTAAGAATATTCTTTCCTGTAAAAAAACCATAAACTATTGATAATAAACCAGCTAATATTGTGTAAATTAATATTGTTTCTACTGAAGAGCTCATAAAATCCTTTAAGTTAGTTTCTGTTAAATTCTAAAATTGGGACCATACAAAAAAAGCGATAAAAGGCAATAATTAACTTCTTAAAAGTTGTGTGAATAACCTTGATAATTGCTTAAATTTTTAACTTTATTTTCAAATAAAATTTTATTTTTTTTATTATTATTAATTTTTCCAATTATTGTTACTTTTTGATTCATTTTTTTTGATAATGATTGAATATATTTTCTTTTAGATTTTGAAGCAGTAAAAAGAATTTTATAATCATCACCGTTAGTAATAAATTTATCTTTTTTGATTCTAAAGTTTTTTAAAAAAGAGGATAAAGATGATGAAATAGGAACATTATCTAAATTAAGTTCAAAAGATAATTTTTGATCACTAATTAATTTAATCATATCAGCAACCAAGCCATCAGAAATATCCATTGAGGTATTTGCAAATTTATGTAAATAATTTGAGAAATTGTTATCTAAATCTGGGCAATAATACTTATTTATAAAGTAATTTTTTTTATTTTTGCTAACTTTGTATTTTTTTTGCATAATTTTTAACCCTAAAAAACTATCACCAAGATTACCAGTTACGTAAATATCATCATTTAGTCTAGCATTGTTTCTTTTAATTATTTTATCAGAAAAACCTATTGTGGTTATGGTAAAAGATAGATTTCTTGAATTTACTGTATCACCACCTGATAGTTTTATGTTAAATTTTCTTTGTTCTGCTCTTAATGCTTCTGTAATTTTTTTTAAATTGATTTCATTTAAATTATGATGGTTGCCACTTACTGAAATAAAATAATATTTTGGATTTACACCTTTTGATATCAAGTCAGATATAGAGGATCGTAAAATTTTTTTGATCACAAAATATGGTTTTGAAAAGTTTGGAAAATGTATTTTTTCATTATATGTATCAACTGATACAATTAATTTTTTTTTTTTATCAAAAAAAACATCATCATTTAGTTTAAGTGCACTAGAGTTAAATTTAACAAGTTTTTTTAAATACTTATTTATTAAATCAAATTCATTCATCATTGGTTCTTATTTTTTTTACAATTTTATCTAAAAGAGCATTTAAATATTTAGTTTGCTCGTTAGTTATGAAAAAATTAGAAGCATTTAAGTATTCTTTAATAATGATTTTTTTTGATATTTTTGTTTTATAAAGAAATTCAAAAATAGCGCATTTGATAATTACTTGAAACAATTTATCCATATTATTTAATTTCAAGTCTGATCCTAGATGTTTTAAAATTTCTTCACATATAACATCATTACGTTCTATTGTACCCGTTACTACATCCTTAATAAACTTTTTAAATCTATGTTTTGGGTATGTTATAACGTCATTATCATTAATAAATTTACTATATATTTTTTGAATAATTATTACACGTGGATTATTTTTTGGTGCAAAATTTAAGGTCATCTATTATTGATGTAAAACTGACTTGACTGCTATTGCAGCTTCATATCCTTTATTAATTCTTTTTTTTGCTTGATTTTTATTCAAGCAAGTAATGATGCCATTAGCAATTGGTTTGGCATGCTGAATTGAAAGAAACATAATTGCATCTGTAGAAGCCTTTGAAATAAAATCAAAGTGTGGTGTTTGACCTTTTATTACACATCCAAGAGCAACAAAGCCATCGTATTTTTTAATATTTTTCTTTATTGTTACAGGTATTTCAAAAACTCCTGGAACCTCAATTATAGTAACATTATATTTAGATTTTAATTCGTTTCTAGCAAAACTAATTAGTCCCTTTGAAATATCTTTATAATAATTTGCTATGACTATTAATATTTTTTTTTTCATTTAATTATTTCTTGTTTTTGTATTCTTATACCATATCCTTCTAAACCAATTACTTTCTTTTTAGATCTGGTAACTAATATCATGTTTTTTATATTGAGAGATTTAATAATTTGGGCACCAATGCCATAGTTTTTAATTAATTTATCTTTACCCTTTTTGTAAAAAGCTCTAGATTTATACTGTTTAAGCGTTTGACTTACAGATTCAAGCTTCGGATCTCTGATGAAAACTAGGACACAATTATTAAATTTTTTAAAATAATTAATTGTTTGATTAAAAGAGTTAGGTAATTTTTGACTTATTAAATAATTTTCTACAACATTAGATGAAATTACTCTAACACGAGGAATTTTATTCCTAGATATTTTTCCTTTAATTAGCGCAAAATGCTCTGATCCATCGATAAGATTTTCATATATATAAATACTGTAAACTTGTTTTTTTATATTAATTTTAGATTTTTTCTTAATTTTGATTAATTTTTCTTTTTTTAATCTGTAAGCAATTAAATCTTCAATTTTTGCAATTTTCAATTTATGTTTTTTTGCAAAATTAAATAATGTTTTTCCAGTAGCCATTGAACCATCATCTGCCATTATTTCGCATATAACAGCTGAATTTTTTTTCTTTGCTAGTTTTGAAATATCAACAGAGGCTTCGGTATGTCCAGCTCTAACAAGAACACCTCCATCTCTTGCAACAACAGGAAAAACATGACCAGGTGAAACTATATCATTTTTTTTTAGCATTTATTTTGGATGCTACTTTAATTGTACGTGATCTGTCATAGGCAGAGATACCTGTGGTAACACCTTTTTTTGCTTCAATGGAATATGTAAATGCGGTCTTACTTCTAGATTGGTTTACCGGTGAGGCTAAAGTTAAACTTAATTTGTTTGATTGATTTTTATCCATTGCTAAACAAATCAGACCTCTAGCATATTTTGCCATAAAATTAATTTTTTGTGGGTTTACATCTGATGCTGATATTACCAAATCTCCTTCATTTTCCATTTCATCATGTTTGCTCTCGTCATCAACAAGAATATACATTCCACCTTTTTTGACAATTTCAATAATATCATCAATTGACGCAAAATTATTTTTTTTCATTTAGAAATCTTTTTATATATTTAGATAAAATATCTACCTCAACATTAACTAAATCGTTTTTTTTTAATATACATAGATTAGTTAATTTTAATGTATGAGGTATAACCCATATTTGAAAACTATTTTTTAAAATTTTAGAAATTGTTAAGGATACGCCATTAATTAAAATAGATGCTTTTTCAATAAGATATTTTTTTAAGGTAGGTTTTATCTCAAACTCCAGTAATTGAGATTTACCATGCTTTTCAATTTTTTTTAATTTTGATACCGTATCAACATGTCCTTGGCAAATATGTCCAGAAATTCTTTGTTTAAATTGTAAAGGCAATTCTAAGTTAATTTTATCACCAATTTTTGATTTACTAAATTTTGATCTATTTATTGTTTCGTTTGATAAATAGAATTCAATTATATCTTTTTTT
>MDTB01092269.1_pt1 | contig 15375 bp, 14 predicted proteins | sample 811161 | NCBI WGS metagenome assembly MDTB01 (sample SAMN05326650, study PRJNA326480) | marine metagenome | isolation source: seawater | place: Mediterranean Sea | collected 2009 | reverse complement strand
TTTATAGGCACCCCTGCATCCATTAAAGATAAAGAAGTTCCACAAACTGTTGCCATTGAAGATGATCCGTTTGACTCAGTAATTTCTGAAACTACTCTTAAAGTATAAGGAAAATTTTCCTTTTTTGGCAAAGATGAATTAATAGCTCTCCAAGCTAATTTACCATGACCTATTTCTCTTCTACCAGTTCCAATTCTTCCACATTCACCTACAGAAAAAGGTGGAAAATTATAATGTAACATAAAATTTGATCTTTGCATTCCATCCAGACTTTCAAGTCTTTGTTCGTCATCAGACATACCAAGTGTTGTAACTACTAAAGCTTGTGTTTCACCTCTTGTAAATAAAGCTGAGCCATGCGCCCTAGGCAGTACACCTACCTCACATTTAATTTGTCTTACATCTGCTAAACCTCTACCATCAATTCTTTTTTTATCTTTAAGAATAGCTGTTCTAACTATATCTTTTTCAAGTAGCTTTAACTGTGCCATAGCTTGATTTTCGGTAACATTTTCATCCTCTGCAAACATTTCTTTGCATTTGGCATCTATTTCTGAAATAGATGTCGATCTTTTCTTTTTATCTATCTCTTGAAATGCTTTTCTCAGATTTTTTTCGAAATTAGTAGCAATTTTCTTTTTCACATCAGAAAGATCTGTTTCTTCAATTTCCCACTTTGGTTTACCAGCTTTTTTAACTAATTTTTCTATTGCCTCAATTATTGGTATGAAATTTTTGTGACCGAATTTTACTGCCTCTAACATAACTTTCTCTGTTAATCCTGATGTTTCTGATTCTACCATTAAAACTGCTTCCTTTGTTCCGGCTACAACAAGATCCAATTTTGATTCTTTCAATTCAGTTGGTGATGGATTAAGTAAATACTTTCCATCCTTGTATCCAACTCTACTAGCTGCTATTGGACCTTGGAATGGAAGACCTGATATTGCTAAAGCAGCAGAAGATGCAATTATTGACAAAATATCTGGTTGGTTTTCTCCATCATAAGATAAAACTGTAGGCAACAGTTGCACTTCATTCATAAAGCTAGATGGAAAAAGAGGTCTAATAGGTCTGTCGATTAATCTAGAAATTAAAGTTTCGGCTTCCGTAGGTCTTGCCTCTCTTTTGAAATATCCTCCAGGTATTTTTCCTGCAGCATAATACTTTTCCTGATAATTTACAGATAAAGGAAAATAATCTTGTCCTTCATTTAGTTTTTTTGCACCAACAGCTGTCGCTATAACTACAGTTTCTCCACATGTTGCAATGATTGCTCCATCTGCTTGACGAGCAATTTTTCCGGTCTCTAATATTATTTTTTTTCCGTTTATTTCAATTTCTTCTTTATTTATTTTAAACATTATTTCCTTAAATTTAATTCTTTAATCACTTTTAAATATGAATCTGGATTTCTTTTTTTCAAATAATTTAAAAGTTTCTTTCTTTTATTTACTGATTTAGTTAAACCTAGTGTTGAGTGCTTATCTTTTTTAAAAATCTTAAAATGTTCTGATAGTTTCGATATTTTTTCTGTTAACAAACCAATTTGAACTTCGGTTGAGCCAACATCCTTGTCATGGATTGCTAAAGATTTAATTGCTCCTTTTTTTTTCTGTATCATCTATTTTTATTTTTTTTATAATTTTCTCAATTCTTTCAGCATATTCAAAAGAGTTATCTTCTACAAAAGTGAGCTTAGGAAGAAACTTAATATCTAGTCTTTTTGACAAAGCTTTTCTAACAAGATGCGAGTATTCCGTCAAGATCCTAACTGATTCAGGCAAATCTACACCTCCTAAAGGTATCACGTAAACTCTAGCTGTTTTTAAATCTGGCGTCATTCTAACCTCAGTGACTGTAATTAATTTTGAATTAATCGATGGAATCTTCGCCTCATTTCTAATAAATAATTCTCCCAAATTCTGTTTTACTAGCTCTCCTACTCTTAGTTGCCTCTGACTGAAAGCTCTTTGTGATGATTGATTTGTCATTTTATTATATAGACCTCTGAATTTCCTCTGCCAAATAGGATTCGATAACATCTTTTTCTTTAAAATCAATAAAATCTTTGATGCTTATTCCGCACTCAAGCCCTGTGCCGACTTCTTTAACTTGATTTTTCTCTCTATAAATACTTTGAATTTCACCATTATAAACAACAACTCCATCTCGTATTATTCTTGCTTTAGATTTACTTTTTATCTCTCCATTTAAAACTTTTGAGCCTGCAATTTTACCTGCATTAGAAACTTTAAATATTTTTTGAATTTCTGCTGAGCCTAACACTTTTTCTTTTATATCTGGCTCTAATAACCCAGATAATGATTTTTCTATATATTCTAATGCTTCATAAATTATATTAAAGTATTTAATATTAACTTTTTGTTCTTCAGCTAGTTTTTTAGCCTCTCGGTTAGGCTTGATATTAAAACCAATTAATATCGCATCCGATGCTTTAGCTAAAGAAACATCTGTTTCATTTATCATCCCAATATCAGATAGGATTATTTTTGCTTCAACTTCATCGTGTTTGATTTTATTAATTGCCATTTTTAATGCTTCGCTTGATCCTTGAACATCAGATTTAATAATTATATTTAATTCATCTTTTTCTTTAACGTTATCAAATAGAGTTGACTTATCTTGAACAAGAACTTTACTTTTTGCTGAATTATTTTTTTTATATTCTGCCAATTCTTTAGCCTCGTCTTCATTTTTAGTCACTAAAAATTCTGCTCAAGCAAAAGCAGAAGCATTCATTCCTAATATTTCAACTGGCATAGAAGGTAACGCTTCATCTATATTTTTACCTTCATAATTTATCATTGCCCTAATTTTCCCCCAGGTATCTCCACAAATAAAATAGTCTCCTTTTTTAAGTTTTCCATTACTTATTAAAACTGTAGAGACAGGACCTTTACCTTTGTCTATTTGAGACTCGATAACTACTCCTTTTGCTTTTGCTGAGTAAGATGCTTTTAAGTCTAAAATTTCTGATTGTAAAAGAATGCTTTCCTTAAGTTTGTCGAGATTTATTTTTTTTACGGCTGATACTTCTACAAATAAAGTATCTCCGCTTAAATCCTCTGCTATTAATTCGTACTGCATCATTTCATTTTTAATTTTACTAATATTTTTTTCAGGCAAATCACATTTATTAATAGCGACTATGATTGGAACTTTTGCAGCTTTAGCATGTTTTATAGCTTCAACTGTCTGTGGTTTGATACCATCGTCTGCGGCTACTACTAAAACGACAATATCTGTAATTTTTGATCCTCGCGCACGCATTTCGGTAAATGCAGCATGACCAGGCGTATCAATAAAAGTAATTACTTTTCCATTTTCAGCGGTTACTTGATAAGCACCAATATGTTGAGTAATTCCTCCGTGTTCTTCTGATACAACACTTGTATCTCTTAAAGAGTCTAACAATGAAGTTTTACCATGATCTACATGTCCCATAATAGTAACTACGGGTGGTCGAATTTTTACATCACCTTCCAATTTTTCTTTTATTTTTCCTGTCTCTAGAGATGGCTCTTCTTCTAATATCGGCGTGTGACCAAATTCCTTAACAATATATTCAGCTGTGTCTTTATCTATAACATGGTTAATAGTCGCCATCACTTTCATATTTAGTAAAAATTTAATAATATCATTTGATTTTTCTGCCATCCTATTGGAAAGTTCTTGAATTGTAATTTGTTCTGGTATTTTCACATCTCTTAAAACTTTTTTAAACTCCTTTTTTTCTTCAGTCCCAGGATTGCTTTTCTTTTCTTTTAACCTTGCTCTTTTGACTGAAGCTAAGCTTCTTTGTTTAATTTCAATTTCCTCAACATTTAAAGCTCTAGAAACGGTCAATTTAAAATCTCTTTTATCAATAGGATTTTTTAATCTTAGCTTGCTTTTACCAGAAGGTTTATCCGGTTTTTTTATAAAGGCTTTAGTAGCTTGCTGTTCGACAAATTTTCTTTCAAAATTTTTCTTTTTCGATTCAAAATTATTAGTTTGATTAAGATATTGGTCAGTTTTATTTATATTTTTATTTGGTCTGAAAGATTTTTTCTTTTCCACCGAAAAAGATTTTTTACCATCAGAACTTATAGCGCTTGTATCTATTTTTTTTTTTAAGCTCGAAGAAATAGTAAGTGTCTTTTTTTTATCTTTTTTTTCCATAGCATTACTTGTACACAATCTCTCTCGCTGCCATTATTAATTGATCAGCTTCTTTTCTTGATAGAGAAAACTCTTCTAAGTACCCTTCAATTCTGATTTTTTTTCCTTTAACTTCATCAAATCCACCTATCAATTCGTCTGAAGATAGATCAGCAAAATCGTTTAGTTTTTTGATATTTTTTTGCCCTAAAATTACTAACATTCCTTGTGTCATGCCTTCTAAATTAATCAATGACTCTTCAACTCCAAGTTCTTTAAGTTTTCGAGAAACTTCTTCTTTTTCTTTCACTAAAGTTTCTTTTGATCTATTTATTAGTTCTTTAGCTGTTTCCTCGTCAATTGCATCTATTTTTGAAATATTTTCTGGAGTAGATTGAGCGATTTCTTCAATACTTATAAATCCTTCTGATATTAAAAGCTGACCTAATGTCTCGTCAACTTCTAAATTTTTAACTAATGTTTCTGTTCTATCCTTAAATTCAGCTTGTCTTCTTTCAGAGTCTTCTTTGTCAGTTAAAATATCAATTTCATAATTTGTTAATTTAGATGCTAATCTAACATTTTGACCTCTTCGACCGATTGCTTTACTTAAATTTTCTTCCGTTAAAATTATATCTATTCTTTTATTATCCTGATCAATTAAAACTTTTAGTATTTCAGCTGGTGAGAGGGACTCCGAAATTAAAGTTGGTAAATCTTCTGTCCACTTTATAATATCAATTTTTTCACCATGTAATTCATTTACTATTGTTTGAACTCTGCTTCCTCTCATCCCCACACAAGCTCCGACTGGATCAATAGAAGAGTCTTGAGAATGAACACAAATTTTAGCTCTACTTCCCGGATCTCTAGCAACAGATTTAATTTCTATAGTTCCCTCGTAAATTTCTGGAACCTCTTGAAAAAAAAGTTTAGCCAAAAATTGAGGGTGTGCTCTAGATAAAAATATTTGATGACCTTTTATTTCTTTTTTTACTTCGTAACAATAAGCCTTGACTCTATCTCCGTTTTTCAAAACTTCTCTTGGTATTAACTCATCTTTTTTAATTACACCTTCAGCTTTTCCTAAATCAACAATAACATTTCCATACTCAAGACGCTTTATTATTCCACTTAGGATTTGACCTTGCTTGTCTATAAAATCTTCATATTGGCGGTTTTTTTCTGCTTCACGTACTCTAGCGCTAATAACTTGTTTAGCGCTTTGTGCAGCAATTCTTCCGAAGTCAACTTGTGGTAAATCTTCGTAAATCTTGTCTCCAGTTTTTAAATTTTGGTTTTTTGGGCTTGTTTTTTTTGCATCATCCAAATTAATTTCTCTAGAGGGATCTTCGACTTTTTCTACTATATTTAAAACTTTTTGAATTTTTATATCACCGCTTTCTCTGTCTATTAAAACTTCAATATTGTTATCATTTCCAAACTTAGTCAAAGCCGCTTTTTGTATAGCACTTTCCATTGACCCAATTACAAGTTCTTTATCAATAGACTTTTCATTAGCAACCGCCTCTACAATTCTTAAAAGTTCTAATTTATCTAATCCTCTGTTTAACATTTTAAATGCTCCTAAAAAAAAATGGGCTTAAGCCCATTTCAAATTTAACCAATAATGATGCTATATTAATGAAAATTGTGGTTTTTTCAAGATTACAACTTAAATAAATCTGACTTGTCTGTTTTTTCCCAAGTAAATTCGCCCTTATTTGTTGGTTTTCTCCCAAAATGTCCGTAAGCTGAGGTAGTTTCATAAATTGGGCAATTTAGTTTTAACATTTCTCTAATTCCTCTTGGAGACAAATCAAAATTATTATCAATAATTTTCTTTACTTCTTCTATTTTATTTTCATCTCCCTCTGCAAGTTTCACAAAAATTGACAAAGGTTTTGAAACTCCTATTGCGTAAGCAAGTTGTATCAAGCATTTGCTGGAGACACCTGCTGATACAATATTTTTAGATAAATATCTTGCAGCATAAGCAGCTGATCTATCTACTTTTGTTGGATCTTTACCAGAAAAAGCGCCCCCACCATGAGGTGCAGCTCCGCCATACGTATCTACAATTATTTTTCTTCCTGTCAAACCAGTATCTCCATCTGGACCACCAATTATAAATTGACCGGTTGGATTAACATATATTTCTTTGGGATCTAGATCCTTAATGTATTTTTCTGGTATAGATTTTTTAATATATGGTAGGACTAAATCTTTAACCTGTTCTTGGTTCAAATCTTTTGAGTGTTGTGTTGATATTACTACAGAAGTTGCTTTAGCCGGCTTGTTGTTCTCATACAACATTGAAACTTGACTTTTAGAATCTGGCTCAATTCCTTTTAATAAACCTTTTTTTCTATCCTCTGCCATTAATTTTAAAATTTTATGAGAAAAATCTATAGGAGCCGGCATTAAATCTTCGGTCTCTGTGCATGCATAACCAAACATGATTCCTTGATCTCCTGCACCTTCATCTTTGTTATCTTTTGAATCAACTCCCATTGCAATATCAGCAGATTGTTCATGTAAAAACGTTTCAATACTAGCTGTCTTCCAGCTAAATCCTTTCTGGTCGTAACCAATATCCTTGATACACTTTCTAACTTTTTCAATAATTTCATCCTTTTCTATTTTCGGTCCTCTTGTCTCTCCAGCTAATACTACTTTATTGGTTGTGGTAAGAGTTTCGCAAGCTACTCGCGAAGAAGGATCGAGAGACAAATAGGAGTCAACAACCATATCAGAAATTCTATCACAAACTTTATCTGGATGACCTTCAGATACAGACTCGCTAGTAAACAAATATTTATTATTTTCCATCAGTTTTTATTTCTAAAAAGTAGAAAGATAGATAGATATGTAAATAAAAGAACAAAGAATATCAAATCATTTTTATTTTTAAGATTATTGTTAATTAATGGTACTTCTAGTTCTATATTTCCAGTTTCATGAGGTTCTAATCTTTTAATTATCTTGCCATTATTATTTATAAAAGTGCTTATACCTTTATTAGCTGATCTAGCCAAAAAAGTATTGTTTTCTACAGATCTAAAAATTGCTTTAGAAAAATGTTGATAAGGTCCTATAGAGTTTCCAAACCATGCATCTTCAGAAATATTAATAATCATATTGGTTTTTTGGTCGGAAAATTCTAACAATTTTGGAAAAATTATTTCATAACATATTAAAGGAAGGATATTTAAATCATTGATTAAAAAGTTTTTTTGTTTGCTTCCTTTTGAAAAAGAACCATATCCTTGAGTAATTTTTTTAAATCCAATATTTTCAAATAAGTTGTTGAATGGGATAAATTCACCAAATGGAACGAGTTTTTTCTTATTATATTTATAAACGACTTCTAGATTGTGATTTGAGGCAATTAGACTATTATAAAATTTTTCTGAGTAGAAATCTTGAGTATTTATTCCAAAAATTAATATATGTTTTTTTGAAAAATTTTTACTAAAAATACTCGCAAATTTTTTCAGATCTTCAAGATAAACTCCTGCAAATATTCCCTCTGGCCAAATGAAGATGGTCTCTTTGTTAGGATCTGGATCACTATATTTTATCATTTTTTTAATTGTTTCTTCTATTTCTTTATCGCTACTAATGTATCTCATTTCAAAATTAGGGGATATGACTTTAACGTAAGCAGTTTTTTTTATACCTTTTACTTTCATTTGATCTTTATTAACTTTGTAAGATCCAAAAATATAAAATGAAAAAAAAATTAACAGAAAAATTGAAAAAACAAAGTATTTATACTTATTATTAAAAAATAATATTACTGGAGAACAAAAGAAAGTTATTGAGATTAAATTAAAAGCATAAAGACCAATCGGATTTAAAACTTGAATTATTTCCACTAACCATGACCACGAATATGACCATAAATTCCAAGGAAAACCTGATAAAATGTTTCCTCTTAAATAATCTGTTAAAGAAAAAACAAAACAAAATAAAAAGAAAGAGGAATAATTGTTCTTGATAAAAGGACCTCCAATCAAAGACGCTAAACCAAAAAAAAGACCTAGAGTAAAAGGGATTAAAATTATTGAAAAAGGAATTAATAATTTTAAATTTTCATCAAACGTAAGTGAATAAGAAATCCAATACGTTCCTGATAGAAAGAAACCTATACCAAATAAATATCCTACAAAGAAAAGGTTTTTAAGGTAAGGTTTTTTTCTATATTTGTTTTTTGAACGCTTATTAATGTCACTTAATATTAAAAAAAAAATTGGAATTATTAAAAAGTTAATAAATGTAATATTGAAAGGCTGAAAAGAAAAAACTGATAATAGTCCTAGAACAAGAGGTATTGTAAAAACTAATAATATTCTACTATTCAAAATTTGTTTTAGCATTTTACTTAATTAAATTAGAAAGTTTATTTTCTAACTTTCTCATTTGTAAATATTTTGTGTTTGATTTATGATCATAACCTAATAAATGCAATAAACCATGTATCCAAAGTTTATTAAATCCCTCATTAAATTTAGTTTTATCATTTTTATTTTTTACTTGGTTTAAGTTGATAATTATATCTCCTAAGTAAACTTCTTTTTCATTTTTAATCTTTTTATTTAATTTTTTTTTTTCATAAAAAGGAAAAGAAAGCACATCGGTAGACTTATTTTTTTTTCTAAATTTTTTATTTAATTTCTTTATTTCTTTTGAGTCCGACAAAAGTAAGGAACATATTAAAATTTTTTTTTGGTATAACTTGTTTTTTTTATTAAGTATTTCTATCTTTTTATCAATAAAACTATTGGGATATTTTAGGTATTTTTTCCAGCTAATGTTATTTAAAATTACATTAATTTTTATCATCAGTGCTTTTTTTTTGATAAGCCCGAATAATCTTGGAAACTAGCGGATGTCTCACTACGTCTGTGTGGTCAAACTGTATAATTTTAATTTCTTTCAATTCTTTAAGAATATTACTTGATTTTACTAGACCAGAATGTGATTTGTTGATTAAATCAATTTGAGAGGGATCTCCATTAACGACCAATTTAGAATTTTCGCCAATTCTTGTCAAAAACATTTTAATTTGAGTTTCAGTGGCATTTTGTGCCTCATCTAAAATTGCAAAACAATTTTTCAAAGTTCTTCCTCTCATAAATGCAAGAGGAGCAATTTCAATTTCTCCAGTTTCAATTCTTTTGTCTATCTTGTCCGCGCCAAATAATTCGTATAAAGCATCATAAAGCGGTCTGAGATACGGATCTACTTTCTCTTTCATGTCTCCAGGAAGAAAACCTAATTTTTCTCCTGCTTCAACTGCGGGTCTTGATAAAATTACTCTATCAATTTTTTTTTCCATTAATAATGTAACCGCCACAGATACTGCTAAAAAACTTTTTCCTGTTCCCGCAGGTCCTAATGACATCACAATATCATTTTCTTTAAGAGCCTTTATATATTCAGACTGCTTTTCAGACCTGGCTATAACTGATTTTCTAGGTGTTTTGATTAGCTGTTTGAAAGATTTAACATTAGATTCTTCTGGATTCATATTTTTTTTAACAGATAACATTATATCGCTTTTTTCAATAAAATTAGTCAAAAGATATTTAGAAACTAGAAATTTTATTGCTTCAGAAAAATCATTTAAATCGCTCTTTTTTCCTTTGCAAGTAATAGAGTTTCCTCTAAAAAAGATCGCAGTATTAGTTAATTTTTCCAATTCTTTTAAATTTTGGTCAAATTGACCAACAATTGACATAAGTATTGTATTATTATTTATTTGAATATTTATTGTTTTTTGGTCTATTTTTTTTATTATTAAGTTTTGGTCTAATTTGCTTATTTCAGACATAAATTTTACGCCGCATATTCCCTGGTCTTATCTTGTGAGGCAATTTCTCCGAACAATGTATTTTGATTGCAGCTTTTTATTTTTACATTATTGATATTTCCAACCAGATTTTCATTACTTTGAACAATTACAGAATTAAAATATTCGTCTCTTCCAAAATATTTATTATGCTCACGAGCTTCGTTTTCAAATAATACTCTAACAGTTGAATTAATTAGTTTTTGTCTATATTCTTTTTTAATTTTATCAGCAACTTTTTGAAAAATAATCAATCTTTCTTTAGCAATTTTATCGTCTATCATTTTTAAATTTGCTGCTGGAGTTCCAGGTCTTGGACTAAAAATAAATGAATATGAATTAATAAATTCTATTTTTTTCATTAAAGATAATGTTTGTTCAAAATCATCTAAAGTTTCACCTGGATAACCAATTATAAAATCACTAGAAAATTTAGTTAATGAGTTATTTGATTTCAATTTCTCAATTATATTTAGGTATTCTTTAATAGTATGTTTTCTATTCATGCTTTTTAAGATTTTATTTGATCCGCTTTGAACTGGTAAATGTAATAAAGGCATTAATTTTTTGCATTCTTTATGAGCTTCTATTAAATCATCTGTAAAATCTTTTGGATGAGATGTGGTATACCTTATTCTTTGCAAATTTTTGATTTCACTTAAAGAGAATAACAAATCTGACAATCTTTGATTTTTATATCTATATGCATTAACATTTTGTCCTAACAAAATAATTTCCTTAGATCCATTCTCTATAAGTTCTTTAGCTTCAGATATTATCTCGGAAGAGGATCTAGAAAATTCTGGACCTCTAGTGTAAGGAACAACACAAAATTTACAAAATTTATCACAGCCCTCTTGAATAGTCAAAAATGTAGAAATTTTGCTATTTGAATTTTTAGTTAAGTTTAGATAATCAAATTTTTCTATAACTTCGAACTCTGTAGAATTAATCTTTTGATTTTTATTTTCTAGATCCAAAATTATCTTATTTATTTTATGATAGGATTGGGGACCAATAACTGCATCAATATATTTTTCTTTTTTTAATAGTACCTCGCCCTCTGCCTGAGCAACACATCCAGCAATTAAAACAATTGGTTTTTTTTCATTTCTAAAATCTTTCTTTAACCTGCCTACTTCATGATAAACTTTGTCAGTGGCTTTTTCTCTAATATGACAAGTGTTTAAGATATAACAATCTGCTTTTTTTAAATTTTTAGTAATTGTATAATTAATTTTTTTTGTTAAATCTAAAATACGATTACTATCGTACTCATTCATTTGACAACCCAATGTTTTGATAAATATTTTTTTTGACAATTTATTTTTTAATTTTTGAACCGTATAATTCTAATTTATGATCAACAAGCTTATAACCTAGTTTTTTTGCTACTTCTTGTTGTAATTTTTCTATATCTTTATCTACAAACTCCACAATTTCTCCACTATTAATATCTATGAGATGATCGTGATGTTCATCTGGTGACTGTTCGTATCTAGCTTTACCGCCTTTAAAATCATGTTTTTCTACAATGCCTGATTCCTCGAATAACTTCACAGTTCTATAAACAGTTGCAATACTTATCTTATTATCTACTTCACTGACTCTTTTATGCAATTCATCCACGTCAGGGTGATCTTTTGATCCGTACTTTTCTTTGGAATCAGACATAACTTGAGCTATTATCTTTCTTTGATCAGTAAGTCTTACTCCTTTAATCTTACATTTTTCTTCGATTCTATTCATAATTTTAATCTATTTAACTTAAATACAGAGGTTTTATCAATTTTTTTTCTATTAAATTTTTATTTATTAAAACTTCAATATTTTCAAGGTTAAATTGAGGTAAATCAGAGTTTTTAAAACCAAATAATTTTACATTACTAGATATTTTAATTCCTTTTGCTACTGATAGTGCTGTTCTTAATGATGAAAAACTACCTGGTCCTACGTTTACAAGAACAGAAAAATCACTATTTATATTCACTTTGTGCTTAGTAGTTAAATTTAATATAGTTGAAACCAAAAGTTCATTATTTTTAAATTTTGTTTGAAAATCATGAATAAAAAAATTATTATCTACCTTTAAACCAATTTTATCGTTTTTACCTGTGCAACTTATAATTAAAAAATTCTTTATCATCTTAGTATTTATAATTTTTTTATTGCCTCAAAACAATTCATATTCGACATTGTTTGCAAAAAATTTTGAAGATTATGGTCTTATATCTATTATGTATCATAGATTTAACGAAAGTAAGTATCCATCAACAAATATAGAATTAAGTATATTCAAAGAACAATTAAAAATAATTGAAAGAGAAAAAATTCAGTTTGTGCACCCAAATAATTTTAAAGAAAATCTATATGAAAATAAAAAAGAAAGAAAAATATTATTGACGATCGACGATGGTTTATTATCATTTTATAAAAATGCCTGGCCAATTTTAAAAGAAAAAAAAATACCTTTTATCTTATTTGTGAATACTAAAAATGTTGGGTCTTTTAATTACATGAACTGGGAACAGATACTTGAATTAAATAATTCTAGTCTTGTAGAAATTGGCAACCACAGTCATTCACATGAATACCTTGTCGATGAAAATTCAGAGAAAATCCAAGAAGATATTCAAACAGCAATTAAAATTTTTAAAAAAAAACTTGGTAAAAATTCAAATTTTTTTTCTTATCCGTTCGGTGAATATAGTCTTGAATTTAAAAAGATAATAAAGGAATTAGGTTTTGATTATGCCTTTGGACAACATTCAGGTGTTATTGATGAGTCAAAAGATCTTTGGGAATTACCAAGATTTCCAATAAACGAAAAATATGGCAAGCTAGAAAGATTTAAAACATTAATGAAAACTTTACCCTTAAAATACCAAAAAATTTTCCCCGAAGAAAAATATTTGTTACAATCTAGAAATCCACCTTTTGTTAAAATTGTATTTAAAGAAAATATAAATAATTTAGAACAAATTACGTGTTTTTCGAACGAGGGCAATAAATGGAGAAATTCTAAAATTTCATTTGTTGAAAAAAATATTCTAGAAATTAAAATTGAGGAAAAGTTTGTTGGTGAAAGAGGTAGAGTTAACTGCTCTTTAAAAGAAAAAAATGGATTTTGGAGATGGCTCGGAATTCAATTTGTTATAGCCGAAAAATAAATTTATAAATCAAGTTCTTGTTTTTCAATAGAATTTTCTAATCTAACAAACTCAAAATCCATTAGTTTATTTTGTAGAATAATTTGTTCCAAAATCTTAGTATATTCATTTCCTGTCTCGGCATAATTATCAAGTGTTTTAGTTAGTTCTAAGCCAGAAATTTTTTTATTTCTTTCCCTTAAATCTCTTCTTTTGGTCCTAAAATCCTTATAACTTTTATGAGTGTTCAGGTTATTCTTATAAGATTTCACTGAAGCTCTTAATATCGGAAATCTAAGAATTTTATGGGATTTAGATTTGTCTTTTAATAAAGGTTCTATACCCTGCCCAGACCAAGTCCATTGTCCAAATATTGCATTGCCCTCTAATGCAAACCGAGATGTACCCCAGCCACTTTCTTTAGCAGCTTGTGCTAAAGCTATGGATACTGGAATCATATCCATTCTATTTTTCAATTCCTCTACATTACCTTTTTTAACTTTGTACTCTAAAAATTTTTGTCTTAACCATTGTTTTTCATTATCTGTTGTCATTTTTTTTGACAAGATTTTATTTAATTTAAATCTGTCATCTAATATTTTTTCATTTTCAGCTACAATTAAAGGTAAGACAATTTTGATAAATGTTTCCTTTTTAAGTTTAACACTTTGTATTTCGTCTAGATCTTTGGGAAATTGTGTAAAATAAATTGGTTTTACTTTTTTTTCATATCTAACTCTATTTAAATCATAATTTACATCTTCAAATAAATTTAAAACTGTCTGAGTTTTTAAATTTAAATCTGGTAAAATTACTTCTGTAACTTTTTCTTTACTTTTTATTTTCGGGTTTACTTTTTTAACTTCTTTTTTATTTTTTTTCTTAGTTTCAGCATCTTTTACTACTTCTTTTGATTGTTTAATTTCTTTGTCAACTACTTTAATATTTGCTGCTTTGTCTAAATTTTTAAATGTAGAGATTCCAGAAACAAAGATAGTTAATATTCCGGCAATTACAAAAAAAGCTACTATAACTTGACCAGCTTTTTTGCTTTTATTTATTTGCTGATTATAGATGCCATGAAATAAGTCAGTCAGTAATTGACTAAAAAAACTGTAATAAGTTAAAAGAAGTTTCGGTATTACATTTAAGAATCCAATTCCAGCTTTTCCAACTAGTTTCCAAAGGCTAATAAAAAAGTTAGATACAGATCTAGAGCTGTCTTCCTTAAAATAAGAAATTTTTCTTGAAACCTTACTAGCAGTTCTTGAGGACTCTTCTTTGAAATTACCTATTTGTTTTGAAACTTTTGATAATGGTTTAGTAAAGTTTTCTTTAAAAAAATTTGTATTGAAATCTTTTGGAATTATAATCTTATTTTTCCTTAAAATTAATTCTAATTGACCAGTGGTTAAATTTTTTTTATTTTTGATGTATTCCTGAATTTCTCTAACTTTATAGATTTGAGCTAGTTCTATTAACTTATCTCTGTAAGTAAGATTTTTTTTCATTTTAATTAGCTTCTACCGAATTAACTTCTTTAACATAATGTTTCAAAAGATTTTGAACGCCTTGTTTTAATGTCATTAGAGAACTTGGACAACCTGAGCAACTTCCTTGAAGTTCAACTTTAACAACTCCATCTTTAAATGACTTAAATTTAATATCACCTCCATCCCTAGCTACCGCTGGTCTTATTTTTGTATCTAAAACATCGATAATCTTTTGAACAATCTCATCATTATCATCTTTATTCGTAATTTTATTTAATTCCTTTTTTTTCAATATAGGATCTTTATTGCTCTCAAAATAATGATTTAAATGTGAAATGACCATGGGTTTTAATTCATTCCAAGAAGTATTTTTTGTTTTTTTCACTGACAAAAAATTTTTAGATAACAAAACTAATTCTACACCTTTAAATCCCAATAATTCTTTAATAAAAGGATTGGCTACTTTGTTAACTTCTTTTTTTTGAAATTCTTCTGTCCCTATAGCTGAAATAGTATTTTCAGATAAAAATTTTAACGAATCCGGGTTTGGTGTTTGCTCTGTTTGGATCATCTTATTAATTTTATATTATATCAAACCTACTTTTTCACGTATATTTTTTAGGTTTTCCTCAGCAATTATATTAGCTTTTTCACTGCCTTTTTTTAGTATATTTTTTAAGTGCGACTTATCTTTAAGTAGTTTTTGAATTTC
>MDTB01052840.1_pt1 | contig 15376 bp, 15 predicted proteins | sample 811161 | NCBI WGS metagenome assembly MDTB01 (sample SAMN05326650, study PRJNA326480) | marine metagenome | isolation source: seawater | place: Mediterranean Sea | collected 2009 | reverse complement strand
TATGCGAGCACACATTCTCTTTGTTTCTGTGCTCTTGTTGATGAGAGAAAATATTTTTTCGTCTATGAGTACTCGATTGATTTTTTTATCAAGTAAATGTTCCATAAAAGGAACATAAGCCTTTGCCCTGGAAAAGCCTATTAAGTGACTTCCGCAATTGATTAGACTGTCAGCAACTTCTTTTGGGTGAACATGAAAAGGGAAGTTATAAATGAAATGAGGTACTGCTCGAAGAAGTCTTATCAGGGAATTATCCTGTAAGTCATTTTCTCCAAAATTTGGAAGCATAGGACTGAGCAGAATAATTATATTATCAACCCTGTGCCCCATCATTTCTCTGATTGCGTGACCGAGACCTCCGGATCCACTCATATGGATTTCCACTGATTTTTCTGAGCCCAGAAAGTAGTGATTCAGTTTTTCTAAAGCGGTGGAAGTATGAGAGTAGAGAGGACCATGGCATAAAAGCCCAACCCTTGCCTCCTTTTTCTTGCGTAAGGATATAGCTGTACGATTCGGCACGAAACCAAGGTCATCCATGGCTTTTCTAATCCTTTCATAGGTGGCTTGGGAGATACGTTTTTCCTTCCAGCTTTCATTGATAATAGCGGAAATGACCTGCCTTGATGTCCCAGTTTTTTTTGCCAAGTCAGAGGTAGAAAGATACTTGGCTTTCATCATCATGCCGAGCTTATGCGTTTATTTTTTACACTCCACAAAAGCATGAAAAGCCCCCATCAACTGAAAGGACAGAACCAGTTACGAAAGAAGACGCATCAGATAATAGGTAATGAATGGCTCCGTAAACTTCTTCCTGATTTCCAAATCGCCTGAAGGGAGTCTTGTTGATTACCTGCTGTCCGCGCTCAGTGAAAGTACCATCTTCATTGGTCAAAAGTGCTTTATTTTGCCTGGAAATGAAGAATCCAGGTGCAACTGCATTTACTCTAACTTTGTCACCGTACTTTAAGGCCATCTCAGTGGCCATCCAGCGTGTGAAGTTGTCAATGGCAGCCTTCGCGTTGGAGTAGCCAAGTACCCGGGTGAGAGCCTGAGTGGAGGACATCGATGAGAAATTGATAATGCAACCATCTCCTTGTTCCTTAAAAGCCTTTGCAAAGACCAAGGTTGGTACTACTGTACCTTTAAGATTTAAATCCATTACTTTGCTGTAATCCTCAAGGTTAAGATCAAAGATTTCTTTATCAGGTCCAATGGTGGCACCAGGCATATTTCCGCCAGCTCCATTCACCAGGGCATCAATCCTGCCAAATTTATTGATTACGCTTGCATACCCTTTCTCTAAAGCTTCTTCGTCAAGGACATCACAAGTCAAGCCCATACAATCCGCTGAAATATTTTTCCCTTCGGACAGCGCTTGATTTACTCTATCCTGATTCCTACCAAGGTAGACTACCTTCGCACCGTTTCTTTGGAGATATTTAGCAGCGCCACCGGCTAGAATTCCAGTGGCTCCAGTAACGACAATTACTTTTTCAGAGATATTAAATAATTCGTTCATGATTATTATATGTTAGCAGCTTTTCTCAACGTACGACTCTTGCCCCTCCCCCGCTGATGATCTTTTCTACATCATTCAGGGTTGCCATCGAAGTGTCTCCAGGGGTGGTCATAGCCAAGGCTCCATGGGCTGCCCCATAATTGACCGCCTTGTCTCCATCGTGCCCTTGAAGGAAGCCATAAATTAATCCGGATGCAAAGCTATCACCCCCGCCTACCCTGTCCATAATTTCCAGATCTGGTCGATGAGTAGACTCATGAAAACTACCGTTTTCCCAACAGATCGCTCCCCAATCATTAATCGTTGCAGTTTTTACACTTCTAAGAGTCGTGGCGGTTGCCTTGAAGTTGGTGAATTCGGCTACAACTTGGTTAATCATATTCTTGAACTTATCGACTTCGATATTGGAAATGTTTTCGTCCACACCTTCGACTTCGAAGCCTAGGCATGCGGTAAAATCTTCTTCGTTACCAATCATGACATCCACATTTCGTGCGATTGCCCGGTTGACCTGCTGGGCCTTTTGAATCCCTCCGATCGATTTCCATAGGGATGGACGATAATTTAAATCATAAGAAACAATCGTGCCATATTTTTGAGCGGCCAGGACTGCTTCTGCAGTAACTTCTGCGGTGGATTCAGATAGGGCCGCAAATATTCCCCCTGTGTGAAACCAGCGAACGCCTTGCCTTCCAAAAATGTCATCCCAATCAAAATCGCCTGGTTTCAACTGGCTTGATGCGGTTAGTCCGCGATCGGGGACGCCCACGGCTCCACGAATGCCAAAGCCACGCTCGGTAAAATTGAGCCCATTCCTTACCTCTCTTCCAAGCCCATCGTAGGGTGACCATTTAATGAGCGAGGTATCCACCCCTCCTTGCATAATAAAATCCTCAATCAAACGGCCAATCTCATTGTCCGCAAAGGCGGTGGCGACTGCTGTTGTGAGATTGAAACATCTTCTTAATCCACGGGCGACATTGTATTCACCTCCCCCTTCCCAGGCCTTGAACTGTCTGGCAGTACGAATTCGGCCTTCCCCAGGATCAAGACGTAGCATAATTTCTCCGAGGGAGATCAGGTCATATTTACATTCAGATTTTGGACGGATGGGTAGGCTCATGATTTAGCTTTCTCTTGTTTCTTTCTTAAATTGTCCGAGATCCCAGATTGGGTGACCGCATTCATTTGCGATTTTATTAAATCCAAGGATTTCATTTTCAGAAAAAAGTAGTCCCCCAGACCTATCCGTTCGTTCGGCGAATTCGGCTTCGAATTGCCCAGGAACTACACAGTCATTGTTTCCACCAGCTAGGATATCGTCGAGGATGACTTTGATATTTTCCTGCTGCGACCTCCCGAAGGCAAAATTTTCAGAACTGATTGCTTCCGGATGTATCACCTGAAAATAAAAGTTGGGTGTATGCTTGTCGCCATCTTCTACATGATTACTTCGTAGAGTCGGTCTGGACGCACCGATAAAGGCAGCCATAATTTCATTTATTAAAGATAAGCCATACCCCTTATGGGCTCCAAAAGGCTTAAGAGCTGAGACTTGATGGGGGTCCAGGGTTTCATTGCCATCTTTATCAACGCCTGCTCCGGGGGGTAAGCTCTTCCCCTCCCGTTTAAGTTGTTGCACGCGTCCCATTGCTATTACTGAAGTGGCCCAGTCGATCACGACAGGAAAGCCAATCGCGTCCATAGTTGGGAAACCCCATGAATGTGGATTGGTGCCCAGTGTGGGCTCACTCCCCATGAAAGGAACCACTTCTGTTATGGAAGCGGTGCAATTTGTGTAGGCAATATAACCTTTTTTCGCGGCATCCATAACATACCCACCACCCCAAAGGTAGTGAAAGGCATGATCAACAGATACCTGCCCGATGCCGTACTGGTCAGCCAACTCGATGCAACGGTTCATCGCTTCATAAGCTGTGGCTTGACCGAGTTTACATTGGCAGTCCCAGACCTCAGAAGATGGAAATCTACTTTTCTTTTTGATGATTTCAGCTGAAGGTTTGCACCCGCCTGCCTTTGAACCAAATAAATCATCCAGATGCAGGGCTTTCAAGGCATTATGCGTACGAATTCCGTGGGTTGTGGCATAAGCTGAGAACTTGGCCGCAGCGAGGCATTCTGATTCGTCGAAACCGCGATGTTCGTAAGCCTTTTTGACCAAGTCGTTGTGGGTCTCGGTGGGTACGATGTAAAATTGATCTTCTTGAAGCATGGTTTCGTATATTTACATGTGTGATGTAAGGGGTACATCATTTGCCTGTGCCAATGGTTTCTCTCCTTTAAGGGCGAAGATTAGATTCTTGGCAGCCATGGTTGCCTGACGGGCAACCGATTCGTAGGTGCGACTTCCGATATGAGGTGTGATTAAGCAATTTGTTGTATTGATAAGAGGATGATCATGAGGAGGAGGTTCGATATCTAGCACATCAGTTCCGTATCCGCCTATTTGTCCAGATTGTAATCCATCGACCATATCCAAAGTGTTTACAATTTCTCCCCTCGCACAGTTTAGGATCACCACGCCTTTTTTCATTTTGGCAATACTCTGCTGATTGATCATCTCTCGTGTCTCATCCGAAAGGTTGGTATGCAGGCTGATCACATCCGCCTGATTCATGGCTTCTTGAGATGATTCGCATCTTTCGATTTTGTGATTTCCGGCAAATTCTTCATCCCAGTAAAGATCGTAGCCTACCACTTTCATTCCAAAGGCATTGGCTCTAATTGTGACTTCTTTACCAATGCGACCGAGACCAATCACAGCAAGGGTCTTTCCCATGATCTCGTTTCCAGTGACTCGTACCCATTCCCCAGTTGCAACATGGTTTGCTTCTTTGACCAGTTTCCTGAAAAGAGCGAGCATGAGGGCAAAGGTGTGCTCTGCCACTGTGGTATGATTGACTCCAGGGCAAAAAGTAAGTGGAATGTTCTTTTCAGAAACATATTCGGTATCAATTTTGTCCAAACCGATACCGTACTTTGAAATTACTTTTAGGGATGGAAGAGCTTGGTCAATTACGGTTCGTGTGATTTCGTCATCGCCGCATAAAAAAGCGTCGATATTTCCTACCAGTTCAAGCATCCTTGATTCGGTAAGTGGACCGCGCTCGCGGATTAATTCGAAACCAGCGTTCTCCAGCAGTTCATGATGAGGTCCCGGGGTGTCCTGAAAAGAAGTTGTGGTAAGAAGTACTCTCATTATTCAAAAAGGGTCAATATGCTTTACATGAGTTAAGCTCAACGTCAATTTACATCTCCTACATCTCAAATCATATGACGGAAACTAAGCACAAGGTTGGAATTATTGGCGCTGGAGTAATCGCAGACTTTCATGCTCAGGCTTTAATGGCAATGCAGGGTGTAGAATTAGTTGCAGCGTATGCGCGTAATCAGGAAAAAGCGGATTCATTTTCTCAAAACTACGGATGCTCAGCTTATTCTGACCTGGATGAGTTCCTGAAGCACCCGGGGATGGATGTGGTTACGATTGGGTCAGTAAGTGGGGTTCATTTGGATCATGCCACTGCAGCAGCTCTGGCGGGTAAGCATATCATTTGCGAGAAACCACTGGAAGTTACCCCAAGCCGAATCGATGAGATGATCAAGATTTGTAAGGAGAATTCTGTTATGCTTTCGGGCATTTTCCCTCGTAGATTTAATGATTCCACCCATATTTTCAAGCAAGCCATTGACTCTGGCAGACTGGGGAAAGTTGTTCTTTGCGATACCGCTATCAAATGGTGGAGGACTCAGGAATATTATGATAGTGGAGATTGGCGGGGAACCTGGAACTTGGATGGTGGAGGTGCCCTTATGAATCAATCTATCCATACAGTAGATCTGATGCTCCATCTGATGGGAGATGTGAAGTCCGTCTCTGCATCTGGTGGACTGGAGGCACATAAAGGTATTGAGGTTGAAGATGTCGCGGTAGCCATGGTTGAGTTCGAATCCGGTGCACGCGGTTTGATTCAAGCATCTACAGCATGTTACTCGAATACCGGACTGCCTGCATCCATACATATTTGCGGTGATCAGGGATCGATTATGATGGTGGATGATAAGTTTAGTATTTGGGATCTTAAATATGCTGAGCCCGGGGATCATGAAATTCTTCAAAAATACGGTCTGGAATCCAGTCAGGGTGGTGCCGGTGCTGCCGATCCCAAGGCAATTGATTTTCAGTGGCATCAAAGAAATTTTGAAAATGCGCTGAATGCACTAAGCAAGGACGAAAAACCAGAAGTCGATGGCAAAGAAGGCAGGCGTGCGGTCGAGTTGATTTGCGCGATCTATGATTCTATAAAACAAGACGGAAAAAAAATTACTCTGAAATAAAAAAGGTATGTATTTAACAGGAATTGCAGATGAGGCCTCCCAGGATATAGAGGAGCAAATAAAAGCAACCAAAGAGCTTGGTTGGAACGCGATCGAATCACGTTTTGTGAACGGTAAAAATATTCACGATATCAGTGATGAAGAATTTGATGATGTTTACCAATCTCTTGAAGGATCCGGAGTATACATCAATGCATTTGGATCTGCGATTGGAAACTGGGGTAAGGATGTGAGGGATGATTTTTCCATTACTGAAGCAGAAATTAACCGAGCTATTCCCCGAATGAAAAAGTTGCGTGCGAAGTTCGTTCGGATCATGAGTTACAAAGTACTGGAAGGAGAGGAGCAGTTTGTAGAAGAACGTATCCGTAGACTTAGATTAATAGTCGAGGCTTTTTCCGCAGAAGGTATTACGGCAATTCATGAAAACTGCATGAACTATGGTGGGATGAGTTGGAAGCATACTCTCGAATTAGTTGATGCTGTTCCAGGAATGAAACTAGTCTTTGATACCGCTAATCCTGCCTTTAATCTCGATCGTTCAAAGGTAGGGGAACCTTGGCAGGATCCATGGGAATTTTATCAAAAAGTTAAGCAACATATTGCTTATGTTCATGTAAAGGACTGCCTGAATCCATCACCTGAAAATAATAATCAAGAATTGTATGTATACCCGGGTGAGGGAGATGGTCGAGTGCTTGAAATTATGACCGGTTTAAAAAATAGCGGATATTCAGGTGGTATATCTATCGAACCTCACTTAGCTGCGGTATTTCATTCTGCAGATTCAATAAATAAGACAGATGAAGACCCCAAGGAAATATATGTGCACTATGGAAGGTGTTTAATGGAAATGCTCGATTCAATTGGATACAATTATGAAGCGTATCTTCCCTAAAATGTTGAATTTCTTATGTTGCTAACTATCCTGTAAATAATGGCAAAGGTTACTTATATTACCCCAAGCGGAAAAGAAGTCGTGGTCGATGATGCAATTGGCAATCTCATGGAGATTGCCCGGGAATATGATGTTGAAGGGATTGAAGGTGCATGCAGTGGTTGCTGCTCCTGTGCAACCTGCCATGTGAGGGTCAAACCCGAGTGGTTGGACAAAACCGGACGGGCGACTGAAGCTGAACAAGACTTGATCGATCTTGAGAGCGGTACCGATGAGAGAAGTCGACTTAGTTGTCAGATCGAAATGTCTGACGAACTTGACGGATTGGTCGTGGAGGTCGCTCCTTTTTAATCCAAGCTACTTACTTTCTCTCCCTGCTTGTTGATATTAAAGAGCCAGTAATTCATTCATAAGCTTGGCTGTCTTTTCAACACCTCCGTCATTGCCTTCTCGGGTTGCCCAGCCTGCAAATTCTATTTTTTCGAGTTCATTACGGACTTTTTTCCAATCAACATCTCCCTGACCTAATGGGCAGAATCCATTTTTAGATCCCCAGTCCTTCACATCCAACTTCAATGTACGATTTCCTAATATTCGAATCCATTTGTGACTGGGTCCAAATTTCTGCATATTTCCTATGTCATAATATGCCTTAACCCAAGGACTGTTAATGGCATCGATATAATCACGAAACTGCTCCGGTTTGTAACAAAAACCATTCCATACGGTTTCAATCAGAATATGTATCTTTAGTTCGCTTGCCAAAGGAATCAGTTTACGAATTTGTTCAATCGACCGGTCCCATACATGTTGATGAGTTTCTTGATCGCCCTTCACTCGCCCTGGTACCAAAAGCACCGATGTTCCACCGACTCCCTTTGCCTCCCGCATGGCCTGTGCTAGCCCGATTCTGCTTTTTTCGCGAACCTCCGGGTTTGGATCGGACAACCTAACCTTCCAGTGTTTATTGTAAACCACCCCGTGCATAGGCAAACCGTACTTCGCACATGCTTTCTTCATTGGTTCGATCTGCATTCCAGGACCGGAACCCTCGATTCCATCAAAGCCCAAATCCTTCAACTTTTCCATTTGTTTTTCATTGGGTTTAGTCCCGAATTTAACCGCCTTTTGAATCTTGCCCTTGAATGAAATTTGTTTTGCTAAGAGAAATTGTCCCATTAACAATGAGGAAGAGGTTGTAGTTAGAAATTTTTGTCGATTCATATTTTTATAATGCCAAGTTTAGATCTTATCAGTCGATCGAAATAGTAAATGTTATATTCACCCAGCAAATGAAATCGAAAAAACAAAAGGTTGATGATTGAAAAAATTTAATCAATCGCACAATATTTATTTTAACAAACTGACTTATGAAATTATACAAAATTCTATTTTTTTTTCTTATAATTGGAAATATTCATGCAGCAAAGCTAGGAAAAATACATGATCTCTTCGAAAAAGATGACTTCTCACAATGGACTAATTTTAGAGGAAAGCCTGTTGGTTCTGGTTGGATGATCAAGAATGGTGTGATTCACCGTAAAAGTCTGAGTGGAGACATCATTACGAAAGAAAAATTCAAAGATTTTGAATTAACCTTCGAATGGAAAATCTCAGAAGCGGGGAATAGTGGAATCAAATACCGGACGCGTGGAAGTCTTGGTCTGGAATATCAGGTCTTGGATGACGAGAAACACCGAGATAATAAAAATCCGACCCATCGGGCGGGTTCCCTTTATGAATTAGTGGCTGCACCGGATTCAAAACCTTTGAAACCAGTTGGGAAATGGAATACAGGTAGGGTCATTGCTCAAGGAAATCAAATAGAGCACTGGTTGAATGGTGAGAAAGTGGTTGAAATCACCTGGGGTACCGAAGACTGGATGAAAAGATTTCAAAAAAGTAAGTATCGCAAGAATGAAGGATTTGGTAGTTGGGAAGGACCGATTCTCTTACAAGATCACAGTGATCCTGTGTGGTATAGAAACCTTCGAGTCAAAAAGTTGTAATTTTTAAGTCAAGTTTACTGATCTTGTGAGAAAAATTCGACTTTGGTAAATTTGCGAATCGCATCCACACGATAGGTTAACTCTCCATTCTTTACTATTAAATCATTCTTTTTACGATAGGATATATTTTCATCCCTACCGCTTGTTTTGTTGATGTCTTTAGTAATTGAGCGGACATTATATTTTGCTCCATTCTTGAAACCTTCACCCCGGAAATCAATCTTTGAAAATTCGTTATTATAGTACTTTCCGTTTTGAATAGTTGAAGGAATTGAAATCTCCAGTGATCCCGTTCCTCCAGAACCGCTAGCATATACAAGTACAGTAAAAGACTTTTTCGTACGATTAAAGGAAGAGATTTTGTATTGTTCATTTCCTGTGTATCCATTTCCGTTGGTTGTGATGTCATTGCCTCTTTCCCCTGCAATTGCGTGGCGGATAACCTCGTCTGACCCACCGGCGATTTCGGCATACCAGCGCCAAATATAATAATGTAGATGGTTGGAGTCTCCTGGATTTATGTAACTTTCTTCTGTGAATCGTAGTCCATTTTCTGGTACCTCAAAAGGTTTAAGCCTTTCTTCTGGTCCATGGATGCCAAGTTTACGGGTAACAATATCTGGTTCATTGTCGTTAGATGGAATAACCCAATTCGGCCTTAGCTTTTTAACTTGTCCGCTGTAATCCACGCGCTTGGTCAATCCCATGGACCATTTGCTTGAATTGTCACACCAGGGTAAGTTCACCGTATTAAGGCCCCTTTGCAGAACTTGCCCGAAAATCGTAACAGTTTTATCAAATGCGTCTCTCTCATCTTTTTTGCCATCTGCATTTACATCGTGGTTATTTCCAGACCCATCCCATACAATCCAAGATTCTGATGATAAAATCTTTTTTGACGGATAGTTTGCCTCGTCAAGTTTTCCTCGTGCTAAATCGTATTGTGTCCAACAGTTTGGAATCAGTTGCCCATCCATCATTCCATAACCATTGAAATGGTCTGATATATTCAAGTTGAGTGCATCCACCTGCTTCATCATTTCTTCGTTAGCGATTAATTGATCATAGTAGTCGTCCACCGCCACAGCACCTACACCCTTAAGCCCTTCAAGGGCTCCGCATGGTTGGCACGGAGAGGTTCCTGAGGTTGAAATAATCACATGTTTTTTAGGGGGTGCATCGTATACCTTACGAATTGCTTTAGCTCCATTGGTGAAAATCTCACCGATAATGAAGTTAATGTCTGCTCCGTTCATCATGCCCTGAAGATTAACTTCATGGTAGAGTTGATAAGCTCCAACCCGATTTTTGAAATGTTTAGCCATGCGAGAAACAAACTTCGGGTATTCCCCTGACCTTGGTTTCCATGCACCACTTTTTCCACTTTCGGATGCCCAGGCGGGACAGTGCCACATTACGAGTTCTGCTTTTACACCTCTTTCTGCACAGAGATTAACCGCATGGTCGATCGCCTGCAAGTATCCTGACATGTTGTTTTGGTAATCCGTATTAGATGGATTAGGTTCTGCTGCATTCCAACTGACCCAAAATTGAGCATAACTGCTATATTCTTTGATCAATGGACGATTCGCATCATAGATTTCACAATTCTTTAATCCAAATGGTTGCCACCTAACTCCTACATGCATGTGGTCAGTTGTCCAAGTGTAGGATTTTTCTGGAACAGACCTTAGCGATAAACCAAGAATCAATGTACTTAAGACTAGGGTGAGTCTGATCATTTTTATAATTTAAATTTTAAAGATAAGCGAGTTTACAAAAACTTGATAAACTATTTTTTGGATGCAAGAATTCTATTCACTTCATTTTTTGGCAGATGATTTCCTGCAAGATGTTGAGAAAGGTTCTCTTGTGATTGTTGCCATGTAGCAAAAACAGACCCGTCTTCAATAAAGGTTGCCGATACATAGCGGCTGCATCCAGTTCCATGAGGAGAAATAAAAAAAGGAAAATCTACCGATAGCTTCCTTAGTTTCGGAAATTCTTCATCCCATCCCCAAGCAAGTCCTCCGATTTCCTCGCAGGAATAGCCTCGCGGCCTTTTGGCGGCCTCGGGGTTTTGGTCAAGGGGTCTTAGGCATTCAGCACCATCGTAAAAGTAGAGTGAAAGGTCGGGCACATCTGCAAAATGCCCAATCTTTGGAATGGATAGCTTTTCTGTCACGCGTGCACAGGCAACATCCCAACTGTTGCCTCTGCTTAATATATTTTCTGAAATAAGATGAAAGTTTTTTGAATTATTCGTGCGGGTGAGTAAACCAGAATTAGAGCTAGACCATGAGAACGGATGGTGGCAGAAAATTACATGGGTATCAGTATTTTCACTATTGAAGACTACGGGATCTTTGTAATGAAGAGTTGATCCATGTTCTGACCTGGCAATAGTTTCTATCTGTTTTAGGTTAAATGATTCTATTCCATTTTCTGCTTTTAGAAGGTCTATCGACCAAACTCCCGTACCGGGCTTTTGGAAATTTATCAGAGTTTTTGGATAAGCTTTTTTTTTCTCCGTAGATATGAAAAACTCATACCCGCACTCATTTTTAGGATTTCGAATAAGGGAAACCCCTTCAATTGAAACGACTTCATCGGCGTGAGAAATGTCGTTTTTAGAAAAAGATAGGACTTTCTGAAATTTATCATTAGGTGAATTACCTGAATAAACTGCACACTCCAGACCTCTGTCACCAGCTCCTGTTCCAGTGCGTGCATCTCCTTCATTACGGAAGCGACCTGATATTAGAATCTCCCCGGATGGTGTCAGACATATATTACCTCCACCAAACCAATAACCGGACGATTGCCCCAATGGTTCAATAATGATTTTGGCTGACTGTTGATCAATCAACCGTAGGGCTAATTCTATCAGCCGATTCTGGAGGTTTTCAGCTAATTGCATTATCTAAGCATCCCTGCTGCAAGGGTTTGGTGAGTGAAAGGATCAATCAGGATGAAACTACCAGTATTACGGTTTCTGCGATAGGTATCATAAAATATTGGTTCAGATGTTCGAAATTTGATTCTACCAATATCATTCATGTTGAATTCCTTATCCTCTTCATTTTTGCGCAGATTATTTACATCAACTTTGTAAATGATCTCTGAAACAATGGCCTGTGCTGTCTTAGTAGTGTGCTTGATGAGATACTTCCCTCCTTGGCTTAGTTTTTTTGAGCTTGAGAACCAGCAAATTCGAGCGTCTAAATCCTGAGACGCATTTGGTTGGTTGTTAGGTTTCACCAACATATCTCCACGACTCACATCAATTTCGTCTTCCAGTAAAATGGTTACGGATTGAGGCGAAAATGCTTCATCAATTTCTTTTTCACCTAATAAAATCTTGGATATTTTGGAGCTGAAACCAGAAGGTAAAGCAAGAACTTCATCACCAACTTTAAAAACGCCTCCAGATACCCTGCCAGCAAAACCGCGGAAATCATGATATTTATCAGAGTGAGGCCGAATTACCCACTGAACAGGGAAACGGGAATCCACATGATTGGCATCTGATCCAACATATACATTTTCAAGATGATATAAAAGAGGAGGACCTTTGTACCAAGGCATTTTTTCTGATCTATCGACTACATTATCTCCTTTGAGTGCACTTAAGGGTATGAATGTTAACTCGGATACATTTTCTAGCCGGCTCGCGAAATCACTAAACTGCCTAAGGATTTTCTCATATGCATTCTCGTCATATTCAACCAGATCCATCTTATTTATGCACACGGCAATGTGTTTGATACCAAGTAAATCAGCAATAAAACTATGTCTTCTTGTCTGCTCAACTACTCCGTTTCTTGCATCAACAAGTATTAGAGCCAGGTTGGCAGTGGATGCACCTGTGACCATGTTTCGGGTGTATTGAATGTGTCCGGGAGTGTCGGCAATTATAAATTTTCGCTTTGGAGTGGCAAAGTAGCGATAAGCCACATCGATTGTAATTCCCTGTTCTCTTTCAGCCCTTAGACCATCCGTTAATAAAGCGAGATTTATATTTTCATCCCCTCGATTGCGACTGCTCTGCTCAATCGCTTCGAGTTGGTCTTCAAAAATCGATTTTGTGTCATGAAACAGTCTGCCTATTAATGTGCTTTTTCCATCGTCGACACTTCCTGCAGTGGTGAAACGAAGCATATCCATTCTAAGATAATCTTTTTCTGAGGTCATTATTATAATCAAAAATATCCTTGTTTCTTACGGTCTTCCATTGCTGCTTCGGATCGCTTATCGTCTGCCCTGGAACCACGTTCGGTAATTCTTGATGCCGCGACTTCCGCGATAACATCATTTAAGTTTTTTGCTCTTGAAATAACTGCACCAGTACAAGTGGCATCACCAATTGTGCGGAAACGAACAGATTCAGTCTGGACAACTTCGTCACTATTAGGAGTGACAAATTCAGTTACTGCTAAGAGTGACCCGTTTCTTTCAATGATTTCTCTTTTGTGGGAAAAATAGAGACTGGGCAAATCAATGTTTTCTATTTTAGCGTATTGCCAGACATCCATTTCAGTCCAATTGCTCAATGGGAAAACCCGGAAGTTTTCTCCCTGTCCCTTTCCGCCATTAAAGAGATTCCAGAGCTCTGGTCTTTGGTTTTTAGGATCCCATTGACCGAAAGCGTCGCGATGGGAGAAAAACCTTTCCTTTGCACGAGCTTTCTCTTCATCCCTACGACCTCCTCCCAGGCAGGCGTCGAAGTTCTCACGGTCAATAGTTTCAAGCAGTGTGACTGACTGCAAAGCATTACGACTGGCATTCGGTCCGGTTTCTTCTGTTGCAGTACCGCGGTCAATTGAATCCTGAACCAACCCAACTACTAAATTAACTCCATATTTTTTGACAAATTTGTCTCTGAACTCGATGGTTTCCGGGAAATTGTGGCCTGTATCAACATGGACAAACGGGAAAGGGATTTTAGCCGGGGCGAAAGCTTTAGAGGCAAGATAAGCCATTATAATCGAGTCTTTTCCACCAGAAAAAAGGAGCCCGGGCTTCTCAAACTGTGCAGCAGTTTCACGAAGAACATAAATGGCCTCGGCTTCAAGCTGTTGTAAATGGCTTAGGTTATAATTACGCATGAATGTAGTTCTACCTTATTTTTCCTAAGACTGCATCACAAAGTTTTGTCATACAGTCATGAATCACATCATTTTCAGTATCAATTAAAAGCCATGGGTTCATCGGTTCTTCAAAAACTGAGTCCTTGCCAGAAAAAGACATAAGTTTTCCGCCATCAGATTTTGCGTATAAGCCCTTAACATCTCTTTTTCTGCATTCCTTGTATGATGCTTTAATGTAAATTTCATGAAAGTCCTTTTCGCCAATAATTGAACGGGCCAAATTACGTATTTGATTGGTTGGAGATATCAATGAAACGATACATATAATTCCATTTGAAGAAATTATCTTAGCAATTTCACTGACTCTGCGAACATTTTCCATTCTATCTTTAAGTGAAAAACTTAAATCTTCGCAAAGGCCATTCCTTAAGTTGTCTCCATCTAGCATGATGGAAGTAAAACCAAGTTTAGCTAATTTATCTTCAAGATCGAGTCCAAGGGTACTTTTTCCGGAACCCGATAGTCCAAATAGCCAAAAGACACCACTTTTCTGAGAAAGGAGTTTTTCCTTTTCTTCTCTCGCCAAGGTCTTAATTGGATGAATGTCTTTTCCTGACATTTTATGGAATAGGAAAGTTAGCTTATGTGAGAAACAAAAAGCGAGGGTGCAAAAGCACCCTCGCTCAATGGGGTAGAAGAACCAGAAGTTCTTCTTTGGGGTAGAAATGTAACATACTACATTGGAGCGGCTCCTGCAACATTTAAAGATATTTCAATATCATTGGCCACTTTCTCCAACTTTTGATCCGCTTGAATATTGAAGTCATTTCTCTTCACAATGAATTTCGAACGAATGATTAGTAAATCTCCTTTTACTCGGTTTCTCTTCTCTAGCATGCCTTCAAGGAATGTTATTTTAACGGGTATTTCCATATCTAAGGTTACATTCCTGATATTCATCTTTCCTTGGGCTTGCCCGGTTATATGGGTGCCGTCTTTCTTGGTATTTTTGAGTTGATTGAGATTGAAGGTGATCATTGGGAATTTCTCAACATGCAGCCAATCTTTCCCGAGCATGTGTTCTTTGAGGACAGGATTTCCTACATGTAGGCTCTTAGCTTCAAGGACAATTTTACCCTTAGTTGAAGCTGGATTTTTTGGGTCAAATAAAACTTTTCCAGATATTCCGTCTGCTGATCCGTTAATGGATTCAAGAGGTGCATCCATTTGAAAGATGATATTGTTTACATTTTTAGGATCTTTAAAATCAAAAGCAATTTCGATTGCTTTGATCCAGGAAAGCGGCATGAAAATGAATAAGGGTAGTAAGCTGAAGGGTTTTAAATTCATAAGTCTATTTGATGTTTTTAGAAAACTGCCTGTTTTAAGGGCAAGTTAAAAAAAGAGATTGAATTATTTTTCATTGATCAGTTCAATTCTCTTATGACCTCGGGTGTGCACTTTTATGGGTTTTTTTGAGTTTAGCGACAGATACATG
>MDTB01194127.1_pt1 | contig 15377 bp, 12 predicted proteins | sample 811161 | NCBI WGS metagenome assembly MDTB01 (sample SAMN05326650, study PRJNA326480) | marine metagenome | isolation source: seawater | place: Mediterranean Sea | collected 2009 | reverse complement strand
GAATTGGTAGACACGCTGGATTTAGGATCCAGTGCCATTAGGCGTCAGAGTTCGAGTCTCTGCCGCGGCACACTTTTTATGAGCCAAAAGCCAATAGAAGAAAATAGTAAAAATACTGAAAATGAAAAAGGTGTCATTGAGGTTTTGGTACACTCCTTTTTTGTTATACCATTTATAATTGTAGTTTTTGGTGTTTTGTTCTTTTTCATGTGGAAAATGCTGTCGGATGAGTCAGACTCCGCTTATGATTATCTTAATGAAATAAAAATAGGAGCAGCAACTAAGCGTTGGCAGTCTGCATTTGAATTAGCAAAAATTTTAGGTAATCCAGATTTAGTTCCAACTGATGAAAAATTTGTTAATGAACTTACAATGGTATATCGTAATTCTATTCATGATGACCCTCAGGTGAGAACTTATCTTGCATTAGCAATGGGTGCGACAAGAAATTCAGAGTATGGCGAAGTTCTTTTAGAAGGATTAAAAGATCAAAATATTCAAAGTAAGGTTTCATCTATAAAATCATTAGGGCAAATAAAGTACGACAAGGCCATTCCATTACTTTTACCCTTGATTAAAAAAAATATAACAGATGATATAAGATTATCTGCAATTATGGCGATAGGTATGATTTCGGACACTTCAACCGTGAAAGACTTATTACCTTTATTAGATGATGAGGAAGCGAATATTCGATGGGAGTCAGCTGTAGCGCTGGCAAAACTAAAAAATTCTCGTGCTGTTCCTGTTATTAAAGAATTATTACAACGGGACTATTTAAAAAAGTTTCCTCAAGTTGACGAATGGGAGCAAGTTCAGGCTATTTTAGTGGCTATACATGTATCGGGAATTTTAAAATCGGATGAATTTATCCCTCATCTAGAAAAATTAGCACTTCATGATTTAAATATGAAAGTTCGTGATAGCGCAATAAAAACATTGAAAAAAGTATATAATAAGGATGTCGGATAATGGCAAAACCAACAGCATCAATAGGTAAAAATGTAACTTCAGCAGTCGAAAATAAGGTTGAGGTTGATCGAAAAGGTTTTATTGGCTGGATTACTGTAGGTTGGCTAGCATTTGCCGCAGCTACCGGTGGCTTCTTTACAATGATTATAAGATTTTTATTTCCTAATGTACTTTTTGAACCACCTCAAAGCTTTAAAATTGGATACCCTGATGATTTTACAATAGATATGGTAGACACAAGATTTAAAACAGAACATGGTGTATGGATAGTGAGAAATAAAGAAGGTTTGTATGCTTTATCAACAGTTTGTACGCATTTAGGATGTACTCCAAATTGGTTAAGTAATGAACGAAAATTTAAATGTCCATGCCATGGTAGCGGTTTTAGAATAACAGGTATTCATTTTGAGGGTCCTGCGCCTAGACCTCTAGAAAGGTTTAAAGTATATAGGGCAGATGACGGTCAAATTGTTGTTGATAAAACAAAGAAGTTTCAACAAGAAAAAGGTGAATGGGAAAATAGTGAATCATTTCTTAACATAGTATAATTTAAGATAATATTAGAAAAAGTTATGGATAAAAAAGTAAAAGAAAATTTATTAGAAAAAATTGCAAACTCACAAGTTTGGAAATCAATTTTTAGAACAGGTATTCCTGTAACTCGACGACAGAGAATGATGGCTATACTAAATAATGTATTTCTACATTTGCACCCAGTAAGATTGCCAAAGCATGCAGTAAAAATTAAATATACTTGGTGTATGGGTGGGTTATCGTTTTTTTTATTTTTAATATTAACTATATCAGGTATTCTTCTGATGTTTTATTACAGGCCTACTGTAGAATATGCTTATACTGATGTAATTGATTTAACTGAGCAAGTGCCTTTAGGTATAATGAGAGAAATACATAGGTGGGGTGCTCATGCAATGGTAATTGCAGTTTGGTTACATATGTTCAGAGTATTTATGACGGGTTCTTATAAGCCTCCTCGAGAGTTTAATTGGGGAGTTGGTGTTTTATTAATGACTATTACAATGTTTTTAAGTTTTACAGGTTATTTACTCCCATGGGATCAATTAGCTATTTGGGCTATTACGGTAGGTTCAAATATGGCTAGAGCGCACCCATTCATTGGTAGCGAGGGTCCTGGAGCGTCTTTATTAGCAATTGGTGATATTAACTTAGTGCATTCAGGTTCTGATGTAAGATTTGCACTTTTAGGAGGAAGGTTCGTTGGAGAGGCTACTCTTCTTAGATTTTATGTTTTACATTGTATAGGTGTACCATTTATTGCGATGATATTAATGGCTGTACATTTTTGGAGAATTAGAAAAGACGGTGGAATATCTGGACCATTATAATCAAAAAAATATAAGAACTTAAACTATGCTAGATTTAATTAAAGAAATAATAAATATTTTATCTGATCCAACAATATCATTTACATTGTTGACAGTATTATCCCCTTTTTTCTTTCCCCCAACTGACTGGTTTGAAAAGTATCACTTTAAATTTGGATTGGATCGTTTATGGAAAAAAGAGGGTGGGTATTTTCTTTTCATAGCTATAACGTTATTTTTAGTTTTAGGATTTACTGATAAATATGCGGTCAAAATATTAACAAAACCAGATAATATTCCAATCATATTAATGTTTTATTTAATACCTGGAACGCTATGGTTATCAATGTACCAAGCTTATAAAAATGATGCTAAATTAAGTAGAGGTGAAAAACCAGATGAATATAATGACCCTAAAGATAAAATCTTAGTCTGGCCAGATTTAGTATACTCTGAATTAATTTGCCTAATATTATTCACCGTTTTTCTAGTAATATGGTCTGTATTTATAGGTGCCCCATTGGAAGAGCCCGCAAATCCTGCAGCAACTCCAAATCCATCGAAAGCACCATGGTATTTTTTAGGACTACAAGAAATGTTAGTATATTTTGACCCATGGATTGCAGGAATTATGTTTCCATTATTTATAATAGGTGGATTAATTGCTATTCCTTATGTTGATACAAATAAGAAGGGTGAAGGATTTTATTCCTTTAAAGATAGAAGAATAAGTATATTTATTTTCATGTATGGATGGCTAGCATTATGGGTTTATTTAGTCATTGTTGGAACATTTTTTAGAGGACCTAATTGGAACTTTTATGGTCCTTTTGAATACTGGGATGCACATAAAATAGAGGCATTGAGTAGTATAAATTTATCAGAATATGTATGGGTTAAAGCATGGAATCAAGGATTGCCATCTAACATATTAGCCCGTGAGTTTCTTGGAATTATTTTGGTAGTTCTTTACTTTATTTTACCACCAGCTATATTAGCTAAAGGTTACTTAAAAGAATTTTATCAAGAGATGGGGCCTGTCCGATATTCAGTTATTATGTTTTTTGGTTTATCGATGTTATCATTACCAATTAAAATGTATTTAAGATGGACAATAAACCTACAATATATTGTTTCTATACCTGAAGCGTTTTTCAATATTTAAATAAGTAAAAGTTTATGGGATTTATCAATACAGAAGAAAGACATTATACTGGAAATACATTAAATAAATGGTTTGCTATAGCATCGGTTTTATTTTTTGCATCAATTATTCTTACTTTTTGGGATGACAACGATGATGACTTTAAAACTTATCAAAAAGAATTTCGTAAAATGGAGGCCAAAAAAGCAGAAGAAAATTATTTATTTGCATACGACGGAATTTCTTCAAAAATAGAAGAATATAAAAGTGAGTTAATAACTGCGGAAGAAAATATACAAAAAAAATCTAAAGAGTTAGATGAAGCTAATAAATTAGTAGAAAAACTAGATGGTAAGTACTATCAAGCAAATATGAATTATTTAGATTTTAAAGGTGAAGTAGATGTTTTAAAATATAAATTAGAAGATGAAGAATATAAAGACTCGTACAAAAAGAATATTTATGATAAAAACTCATTTAAAGAGAAATTTGAAAAAGCAAAGTTAAAATTAACAGACTTAAGGTTAATCAGGGAAGATGCTGAAAAAAAAGTAATTCTAGCTCAAGAGAATATTGATTTAATAAATTTAGAATTAAATACTGCAGATAAAGCTTTTAAAGCATTGACAAGTGATGTCGATTTACTTAAATCAAATCTTGAAAAATTATCTTTTGATCATATGACTCTAGCTAATAAAATTGCTAATGTAGTAAGAGATTTACCAATTATAGATTTTTTAGATCCCTATTATAAAGTACAACAAACCGTTGTAAATGAAGTAAAATACAATGTTAACTTTGCACAAGTCCAGACTGTTGATAGATGCATGAGCTGTCATTTAGGTATTGACAAAAAAGGCTATGAAGATGCACCTCAGCCTTATACAACACATCCTAATTTAGATTTATATTTAACATCCAGTTCGCCCCACCCAAATGAGCGATTTGGATGTACAAGTTGTCATGCTGGAAGAAGTCGTGGTACAGAATTTACTTCAGCAGTACATATGCCCAATAGTTCAGAAGATAAGAGCCGATGGGAAGAAGAATACAATTGGCATCAAATGCATCATTGGTTAAAACCCATGTTACCTAGCCGTTACTCTGAAGCTGGTTGCTTTAAATGTCATTCAAGTGAGGCAAATATCAAAGGTGCAGATAAACTTACTTATGGTTTAACATTGATTGAGCAAAGTGGGTGTTATGGTTGTCATAACATTCAAAAATATGAAGATAAGAGTAAAAATGGTCCAAGTTTAAAGCGATTAAATGAAAAAGTAGATAAAAAATGGGCAAGAAAATGGGCTTGGGATCCAAAAGGATTTAGGCATAATACATGGATGCCTGCTTTTTTCATGCAGACAAATAATAGCGATAGTCTTAGTATTCGTAGAAATAAAGCTGAAGTATACTCAATAGTAGAGTATTTATTTAGAGATAAAGATGAATTGCCCCTAGATGAAGATTATAGTAAATATTTAGGAAATTTGGATAATGGTGAAAAATTATATACTCAGTTAGGGTGCCAAGGATGTCATATTGTAGAGCCTGAGGCAATTGTAGAGGAAAATAACTCTTACAATTTATTAAATAAACATGGTAGTAATCTTATTGGTTTAGGTTCTAAAACTACCCCAAAATGGTTATTTAATTGGTTGAAAAACCCTCATGAATATTGGGCAGAAACAAAGATGCCGAATTTAAGACTAACTGATGACGAAGCGAAAGATATAACATCATATTTAATGTCAATGAAGAATGAAAAATTTGATAATGATCCAGATATAGAAATTGATAAAGAAGAAATTCATACAATAGCAGAAAGATGGCTTAAAAAAAGTTTTACATTTGAAACTGTTGAGCGAAGATTAAATCAAATGAGCTTTAATGAGAAAGTTGATTACGTAGCTAAAAAAAGTATTAATTATTATGGTTGTGCTGGATGCCATTTAATAGATGGTTTTGAGGATGCTAAACCTGTTGGAGCTGATTTAACATATCATGGAAGTAAGCCCGTTAATAAGTTTGACTTTGGATTTATAAAAGATATAGAGCATACAAATTATGGTTGGTTTGAAGCTAAATTGAAAAATCCAAGAATTTTTGATAAACATAAAGAAGTAGAGTTTGAAGATAAATCAAGAATGCCAAACTTTAATTTTAATGATGATCAAGTCGAAGCAATTGTTACCGCCTTATTAGGATTTACTGATGATAAAGTAGATAATACTATTTTGGCAGATGTCTCGCCAAAAGCATTAGCAATAAATAAAGGCATGAATATTGTTAAGGAAAATAATTGTCAAGGTTGTCATATAATTAACAATTATGGTGGAAGAATTATAGAAGATATAGGTATGCCTGAATATTCACCACCAAATTTAAATACTCAGGGAGCAAAAACTCAGCCAGAATGGCTTTATGACTTTTTTAGAAAACCTTACACAATTAGGCCTAATTTAAAAGTAAGAATGCCTTCTTATCATTTAAATGAAAGTGAATGGAATTCAATTATTTCAGGTTTTAGAGCAATGGAAGATGAAGAAAATAATTTTGAAGTCACCCATTTATATGATAAAGAATCTATAAAGTACCATGCGGGTAAAAAATTAGCCGAAATAGGTCAGTGTGAAAGTTGTCATTTTATTGGAACAAATTTTCCATCAGGAGAGCCGCCTACATGGGCACCTAATCTGGCTATGACAAAAAATAGATTAAGAGCACCATGGGTTGTTGAATGGTTAAAAAATCCACAACAAATTATGCCTGGTACAAAGATGCCTGCAGTATATATTCCAACCGAAGATATATTATCTATTGAAGGAGCTGAAAAGGATTGGGGTGAAGCAGTACTTAAATTATCAGGTAAAGAAAATGAGTTAGTTGAAGGAGTCAGAGATTGGATATATGCTTTAGAAGGAAAGGAAGATATTTCTAAAGAAGTTAAAAAATACTTTGATAAAAATGGATATAATCATTTAGAATTGATTGAAGAAGATGACGATGATGATGATTGGGATGATGATTGGGAATAAGAATATTTGTAAAAATTATTTTACAATAATAATAATATATAAAAGACTCCGAAAGGAGTCTTTTATCATTTTAGGAATACATTATGCAAAATGATAAATTTTGGTTAAAAATTATATATATTCTTTCAGTAGTAATTTCACTTGCTGTTGCATTTTTAATTTTAGGACCACGTCCACAAGGTGTCGAGGGAATGGTTGATGTATCTCGATTGCCATTAGTGAATTCGGTACTAAATACAATTACGACAATATTATTAATTTCAGCTTTTATTGCCATAAAAAGAAAAAAAATAGAACTTCATAAAAAAATTAATTTAGTAGCTTTTGGAACATCCGCAATGTTTTTAGTTACTTATATTATTTATCATTGGTTTAAAGCTGGCCCAAAAGCATATGTAGGAGATTATGCTACAATATATTTTATAATTTTAATCAGTCATATCGTATTAGCTGCAATTATTTTACCTTTAGCATTGATTACTCTTTATCGAGGCTGGCAGAGCCAAATTGATAAGCATCGTAAGATTGCCAAAATTACATTTCCTCTCTGGATATATGTTTCTGTTACAGGTGTTATAATTTATTGGATGTTATATTAATATGATATTTAGGATTAAATATTAAAATTCTTCTTCTCTTACCCGTTCACCCGATTGATTCCACCAAAACCAATTACCAATGACTTTACCATTCTGGTAACGGCCTTTACTTTTTATCTGTCCATTTTTATAATAATTAATTGTTTGACCATTTCCAAGACCATTTTTATAATTTTCCTCTGATTTTAAACTACCATTCTGATAATACCATATCCATTGTCCATCACGCACTCCATGAGTAAATTTACCTGAAATTTTAAGATTACCATTTTCCCAATATGCCTTCCACTCTCCTTCCCATTTCCCTTCTATTTTATTTCCAATTGATTCAAGCATACCAGAATTAAAGTACCATGCAAAAAGACCTGTAACTTGTGTAGAATCTGAATACCATGCAAATAAATCATTTTTATTTCCATTTTCATAATTACCAATAGATTTAATATAACCTTTTTCATTATACCAAATTGATTGTCCGTGTTTAAGTCCATTTTTATAAGATTCAATTTGTTTTATTAAACCTTGATCAATCCATTGAAAAGTACCATGCTTAAGTCCATATTGGTATTCAGCTATAGTTTGTGTTTGTTCCTTTTCATTTATCCATATTGATTTACCATGGAGCTGTCCATTTTGAAAATTCTCTTCTGAGATTAATTTTCCATTTTTAGCAAAATAACGAAAAGTACCATGTTTTTTATTAAACTGATAATTCCCAGAATATTTAAGCTGTCCATTTCTATAATATTTTTCTTGAGGTCCATTCCTGATAATAAAACAGCCATTAATAGTTATTATAAATATTAAAAAAATAAAATGTAAAGTCTTTTTAGTCATATAAAAGTATTCATAAATTCAATTGTTTTTGTGAGATTAAATACATCTCAATTTAAGACTTTGTTTTATATTTGATTTTAAAGAAATCTAATTTTTTTTATTGTATGTTAAAAATAGTTAAAAATAAAATATTAATTATTTTCGCTTCTTTTATCGGCATATCTTGTTTGTTAATAATGCCTGATTATCAGGTGCCTGAAGTTGAAATTGTATCCCCTTTAGCTGGTGAATACGTTGCTGAAATTGTTCCAATAATTTGTGAAATTAGTGATAATAGTAATTTATTACGTGCTGAATTATGGGTAAATAATGACTCAACTGGTATTCAAATTCCATATTATGATGAGATGGGGAATACGATAGAAAGTTTTGAGGAAATAAAAGAATCATATAGAATGCAATGGAATACGAGATGGGTTGAGGATAATTCATATTATTTACATGTCAGAGCTTACGATATAAATGGTAATATGGGTAAAAGTGATGAGGTTCTAATTGCAGTAAATAATGAAAATTCTAATCCTGCTTCAATATCAATTACATCCATTGAGTTAGAGAATCGAAATTATAGAATTAGTTGGGAAAAGTCTGAAGATGAAGATTTTAAAAAATATACTCTTCAACATTTAAATCCATGGATAGACTTTTTTCATTATAATGAAATTGAAATTCTTACAACAACAGAACAAGATTGTACTAGTTTTCTTCATGTTGGAATTGACCCAACTATAATTAATAATTATTATAGAATTAAAGTTTATGATGAGCTTGACTTTGTATCAACAAGTTTACCTAAAGTTATTTTGCCTGATCCATATCCAATTGCACTAGATATAGTTAGTGCTTCCTATGATAATAATAGTATAATTATAAATTGGAATAAATGTTTAGAAACAGATTTTTTGCGGTATGAATTATATGAATCATATGATGAAGATATGGAAAATTCTGAATTAATTTGTTCTATAGATGATGCAGAAATATTAGAATTTATACGAGAGGGTATCTATGATAACGAGACAAGGTATTATCGTATAGATGTTATCGATATTTGGGAGCAAAAAACTAAGGGGACAATTTTAGAAGCGAATGCATTTACCCGTTTTTATAAAGCTTATGGTGGAATAGAAGATGATGGAGGCTTTCATGTAATTCCTATTAGCCAAAATGGCTTCATAGTATCTGGTTATACAAAATCATTTGGAGCTGGTGATAAAGATGGTTTAGTATTACAATTAGATTTAGAAGGCAATCAATTAAGTAAAAATACATTTGGTAGTAGTAACTTAGATGTTATTGAAGATGCAGTAATATTATCTGATAGTACAATAATCTTTGCTGGTAGAACAGAGTCAAATCAAAATAATGGAATAGATGGATGGATTATTCATACTGATAGAATGGGTAATTTTATAAGTGATAATAGTTTTGGTAATCTTGGTAATGATAGGCTCAATGCAATTTCAAATAATAATGGCTCCTTAATTGCTGTTGGTTCAAAATCTATTCAAAATGGAAATTCTACAGATATTGATATTTGGTTAGTTAAACTTGACCAATTTGGAACTATTATAAACGAATATACCTTTGGTGGATCTAATTTTGATTATGGAAAAGATGTGTATCCATTATCTGTAGGTGGATATATACTACTTGGTGAAACCTTATCTTATGGATCAGGTGGTTTTGATATATATTTACTTAAGATTTCAGAATTTGGAGATATTGAGTGGTCTACTACTTTATCTGGAACCACGAGTAATGAATCATCAAAAAAACTTATTTTTGATAAAAGTGGTGGTGGATATTATATCCTTATGAAAGAAGGAGGTAATTCATCTGCTCCTGTATGTATTATAAAGGTAGATATAAACGGTAATGAACTCTGGCGTCATAATTATGGGTATACAGTTAATGATAATGGTGCAGATATGATTGATATTGGTATAAATTCAGATATTCTTTTAGTCTTTGGAACAACCTATATAAATGGGAACGGTGATTTGTGGTTTTTTAAAGTTGATATTAATACAGGTGAAATGTTTGATGAAAATATTTTTTCTGATGGAGAAAATGAGGATTATGGCTACGGAATTAACGTTGTTACTGATGATGGTGGATATATATTAGTTGGAGAAACAACTTCCTATGGTTCAGGTGGAAAAGATGTAATAGTTATTAAGACAGATCCTTACGGTAATACTGTTGGCTTTGAGATTGAATGATTACCATAATTATTTTAGGAATACTTGGAGTTGGAGTTTGGCTTTATTTTAAAGTTATAAACGAAACAACCATCCATACCTCCTCCAAAAAAAATGATTTTAAAACTACATTATTTCGTGAAATGGAAAAATTAAAGGATTCCTCATGAAAACAATAAAAGTTCTATTTATAAACTTCTTATGTTTTATACTATTTAATTGCTCTGGAAATGAAAAATCTAAAGTTGTTGATATTTTTCCTGATGGTTCTCCAAAAGAAATTGAGGTTTATTCAGGTAATCCACCTAAAATGGAGCTTTCAAAAATATTATTCATATCATCATTTGGAGATACAGCAATAACAATCAATGTTGAAAAGAATGATACTATAATGCCTGAAATCAAAAAAGAAATAGTAAAGCAAAAATATGATAATGGTCAAAGTATGATAGTTGAACATTGGATAATACTTGGTTTAGAAGAAAATTTAGCTGAAATTCATTATTTTGATAATATGAGTGATATTTTAAAAATTGATGATAAAATTAATGGAAGAATCAAAAAATATGCGGAACTCCACCCTGAATTAGGTAACACTCCTAGTCCAAATAATCCACTTAAAGAATACTTACATGGTCAATGGAACGTAGCTTCAAAATTTTCAGGTAAAAAATATTTATCAGAATTTAAAGGTGGAGTTTATACTTTTACAGAAATTAATAATTTGGGTAAAAAGTTATGGGAAGAAATGTATAGTATAAATTATAATTGGGATTTTAATATTGTTTTAAGAATGTTAAATAAAGGTTTTCCTAAAAGTAGGATCAAAGTTGGAAGAAGAGTTAATTATCAATTAAATATTGATACTAAGGATAGATTTGAATTGATAGATGCAGAAAACCAATTTATATTTACTCGTATTAAATAGGTTTTATTTTTTTTGCCATTTTCCATTAATATAAACTTTTTCATTTAACATTTTACCATCTTTTTGCCACCATTTTTGAATTCCATGTTTTTTTCCAGAAACATAATTTAATTTAGATTTTAATTTCCCGTTACGATGCCAAGTAAATTGAACGCCTTCTCTTAAATCATTTTCAAAATTTAATTCCACCCATTTATTACCATTATCATAATATGTAATGTGCTTCCCATTTCGTTTTTTGTAGTCATTTAATTTATATATTTCATCATTTTTTTGTAGATTTTCTGATTTATTATCTATTTTTGAAAAACTATCTATTTTCTCTTTAAGTTTATTCTGAGTTTTAATTTTTGTTATTGGTTGTGGTGATAAATTTTTAATTTTTAGGGAATCTAATTTTTCTTCGATAATTAATGGTTTACTTATTTTGGTTAGATTTACTTTTGGATTGATAACTTGAAGTTTAGATTTTCCTAAAATAAATATAATAAGAAGAAAAATTGAACACCCTGTAAAAAGTACTAAAAAACGAAAGTATTTAAGTTTTCTTTCTTTCTTTTTAATTTCTCCAATAGATTTATTTAGTTCCTGTACCCAAGTATTTTGAGGTTTCTGATTTGTTATCATTTGATCTTAAATATAATCAATTAATTTATGACAATATTAAAATTAATATAATCTTTTTTTACAAATACGGTTTTTTAAAGATTGACCATTAATAAATCGATTCAAATTATCCGAAAATTGAGTTATCATTGCTTTTTGATATTCTGGAAAATTTCCTGAAATATGAGGAGATAAAAATATATTATCTAAATTAAAAAATGGACTTGTTTTTTTTAAAGGTTCATTTTCAAAAACATCTAAAGCTGCTCCTGAAATTATTTTTTTTTCTAAAGCGTTTATTAATTCTTTTTCGATAATAATTTCTCCTCTTGCAATATTTATTAAAAAGGCAGTTGGTTTTAATTTATTAATTTCTTTTTTCCCTATTAATCCTTTTGTCATAGGAGTTAAAGGACAGGCTATTACTATGTAATCGCTATTTTCTAATAAATAGTCTAATTCAGAAATCGGAATAAGTTCATAAGTTTTTTTAACTTCATATTTCTTTTGTAATCTTCGTGTTGCAATCACTTTCATATCAAAATTTATACATTTTTTAGCAATCGCTTTTCCAATTTTACCGTACCCTATTATACCAATTGTTTTTCCTTTTAATTGAATAGTTTGCGAAGCTATTTCCCATTGGGTCCAGTTCTTATCTCTTTTAAATTTTTCACATTTTTTAAATTTTTTAGATAAATATAGTATTATTCCTAGAACAAATTCAGAAACTGGTGTGGCATGAATGCCTCTTGCATTAGTTATAACAGTCCTACTTTTTATTATGGAAGGGAATAAGCTTTTTTCTATACCTGCAGCGCCAATATGAATCCATTTCAGTTTATCTGATGCATTAGAGAATAATTCTTTAGAGATACTATAGGTAACTAAAATATCTAGGCTTGCAATTTGACATTTAAGTATATCATTATTTGGAATTTGTATGAATTCTAGATTATCGATGATTTTTAAATTTGATTTTAATACTTTAAGCAATTGAGAATATTTTTTTGAATTTTTAGTTAATTGTAGTCCTATTTTCAATTTTGTACTTTCTAATTTGTATAGATTATTTTTCAGTGGAAAATATATTTTTATAAGTAATTACTACATTTTAATCAGTTTTGTGTTGCGAGCAATAAAATTGATTAGATAAGTTAGTTATAGATCCTTATTTTAGAATATATATATGTAAAAATTATACTTATATTTATTTAATGTCTATAATAAAGATTTTAAAAATATATTATTTTTATATAGTAAATGAGTGATTTTTATAAATTTTTTTTTTAAAAAATAAAAATTAAATTTAAGTTGAATAAGTATTTATAAAATCAAGATATTATACAATTATTACTTAGTTTTATCGTATCAAATTATAGTATTATAATCCTTACGGAATTGTAGTTTATCAGCTAATGGGAAACCTAAATTCACATTTTTAAATTAATCCATCAGGAAAAATAATTATATGAAGCATTTCAAAGATTTCCAATTACAGCAAGAAATTCAAAATGCAATTAAAGAATTAGGCTATGAAATGCCGACACCAATCCAGACCAAAACAATTCCAATTTTATTAAAAGAAAATAAAGATATAATTGCAACTGCTCAAACTGGAACTGGGAAGACAGCAGCATTCGGCTTACCATCGATTACATTAACAGATTTATCTAATAAAGTCCCTCAAACGTTAGTTTTATGTCCTACAAGAGAATTATGTATACAAATTGCGAAGGATTTAATGAGTTATTCAAAATATATTGATAAATTAAATGTTGTCCCAGTATATGGCGGGGCAGGTATGGATTCTCAAATTAGAGCTCTAAAAAAAGGAGCTCATATTGTAATTGGAACACCAGGGCGTACAAAAGATATGATTCGTCGTAAAAAATTAAAATTACAGAATGTTGAGCGAGTAATTTTAGATGAAGCAGATGAAATGTTAACTATGGGATTCAAAGAAGATATGGAAGAAATATTGTCTTCAACTCCTGAACAAAAACAAACGCTTTTATTTTCTGCAACAATGTCAAAAAAAATAATTTCTATCACTCAGCAATATATGGATAATCCTTTAAAAATCTCTGTTGCCAGTGAAAATAAAGGAGCCGAAAATGTAGATCATATTTTTTATATGGTTCAAGCGAGAGATCGTTATGAAGTATTAAAGCGAATTGCGGATTTAAATCCTAATATTTATGGAATTACTTTTTGTAGAACTCGAAGAGAAACAAAAGAAATTGCAAATAAGCTTATTCATGATGGATATAATGCAGATGCAATTCATGGAGACTTGTCACAAACTCAACGTGATGAGGTAATGGGTCGTTTTAGAAAAAGACAATTACAAATTTTGGTAGCAACAGATGTGGCTGCTAGAGGACTAGATGTTAATGATTTAACTCATATTATTAATTATAACCTTCCAGATGAAACAGAAGTTTATACGCACCGAAGTGGTCGAACAGGACGCGCAGGGAAAAGTGGTATTTCTATTGCAATTTGCCACTCTAGAGAAATATATAAAATTAAAGATATTGAACGTAAAACAAAAATTAAGTTCATAAAAGAAATGGTTCCAAAAGGTAAAGAAATTTGTCAAGCTCAATTAATGGTACTTATAGATAAAGTGAAAAATATTGAAGTAGATGAAAACCAAATTGAGCCATTCTTATCAGAAATATATTATAAATTAAAATCCTTTGATAGAGAGGATATTATAAAACATTTTGTATCTATTGAGTTTAATCGATTTTTGAATTACTATAAAAATTCAAAAGATATTAATTTAAAATCTAATTTAAGTAAAAATGATAATCGTAGAGAAAAACGCAGTCGATCACAAAGAAGAAAATCAAAATTTGTAAACTTATTCATAAATCTTGGTTTAAAAAATAATCTTAATCCTAATCGTTTAATGGGGATTATTAATGAATCATTACATTCCGATAATGCTATAATTGGAAAAATTGAAATTATGAAAAAGTTTACTTTCTTTGAATTGGAAGAGAATAAAAAATATCAATTGATTAAAAACTTATCAAACCAAGAATTTGAAGGTGAAAAAATCTTAATTGAAGTAGCCAAAGAAAAACCAAAAATAAAGGAAAATAATTCTTATTCAGATTCTAAAAAAAAACGTGGTAGAGGAAATAAAAGTAAGTTAAAAAGAAACAGGTCTCAATCAAAAAATAGAGATTATAATCCACGTAAGAAACCTAAATAATTCATGAAAAAGGATACCTTGAAATCCTTTGAACCTATAATTGGTTTACAGCCAAATTTTTTAATTTTGGGAACTATGCCTGGGAAAGAATCACTAAAAAAAAACCAATATTATGCACATTCTAGAAATATTTTTTGGAAAATAATTTATACACTCTTTAATAAAAATTTATCATCAAATTATCTAGATCAAATAAAATTTGTTAAAGAAAATAATATTTCTCTTTGGGATGTTTGTTTAACTTGTTTTCGTCTGGGAAGTTTAGATTCAAAAATAAAAGAAGAAATCCCTAATAATATCCCTCAGTTATTAGGAAATCATCCGTCAATATCCACAATCATTTTCAATGGAAAAACAGCAGAAAAATTATATAGAAAACATTTTAAGTTTATAGAAAATAAAAAATATTTTACAGCACTATCTACAAGCGCTGCGAATGCATCATATTCATTCGAACAAAAACTTGAAAACTGGAAATAT
>MDTB01157525.1_pt1 | contig 15377 bp, 18 predicted proteins | sample 811161 | NCBI WGS metagenome assembly MDTB01 (sample SAMN05326650, study PRJNA326480) | marine metagenome | isolation source: seawater | place: Mediterranean Sea | collected 2009 | reverse complement strand
CGGCCATATCCTTGGTTTGGACCATGAAGCAACCTTCAATTTAGACCGCCCGCAAAACGGCTTTTACAGAATCCAGAACCGGCAGATTGATTTTATTGAGGCCGTCGGACCGCAGTAATTTCTAACCCGCGTGCGGCAATCCGATCTATAAATTGCGGCAGTGGTTCTTCTGCGACCGCCATATGATAGGCGTTGGCATGCAATAACATGCCAGGTGCCGACAGCAAGCCCACATGGCCGTCACAGAACAGCAGGTCACCGACGCTGGCTGCCGCCACACCCTCATCAACCGGCGTGCCAATCGACTTTGCTTGAATGTCGCTGTCACGGGCGACGGCACGCCCGGCGCGGGCAAGTGACAATTGCACCAATGCTGAACAATCAAGTCCAAAGCTCGAGCGCCCACCCCAGAGATAGGGGGTTTCCATAAAGCGCCTGGCGGTGGCCACGTGATCGGAGACAATCGCTGTCAACGGCACCAGGTGCGGCGCATAGAGCCAGCCCCCGGCGGCAATTTCCAGGTAGTCGCCTTGGCGCTCGATGACCTGCACCCGAGAGCTAAGATGCAGATAATCCATGGCCGCTGATTTAAGGTCTGCTTGCGGCAGCAAGGGCGTCCGCAGCGCGCAAACCTCATGGCTTGCAAGGCCCGGTTCTTGCAGCGGCATGAGTGCGCTTGAGGGCACATAGCCGACATAGCCATCGGTTTGATTTTGCCCCCATGACCAATCGCCTTGACGGTCATAAACAATGAAAACCTCGCCCCATAATAGGTCGCTGTCACGGCTTGCCCGGCCATCAGCCGACCGCCGCAGCGCGGTACAACCGACCCTGACCTGTGTCATCTGACCGGGGACAAAGCGCGCGGCGTGAACGTGCCCCGCTAACCAGTCGGCAGCAATGTCGGCACGATAGGGATAGAAACGCGGATCCAGCGCGGTGGCGTGATCCGCAGTCGTCACGATTTCAGCTCATTAATCGCATCATCCAGGCCGCCCAGCGTCAATGGGTACATGCGGCCGTCCATCACTTCACTCATCATTTCGATCGAGCGGGTATAATTCCAATATTTCTCCGGCGTTGGGTTCAGCCAAACCGACCGGCTGAAATGATCGGTTAACCGCTTCATCCAAACTGTCCCGGCCTCTTCGTTAAAATGCTCAACGCTGCCGCCGGGAACCGCAATTTCATAGGGGCTCATGGAGGCATCACCAATGAAAATAGCTTTATAGTTTGAGCCAAACGTCCGCAATGTTTCCCAGGTTAATTGTGATTCCACATGCCGCCGGCCATTATCTTTCCAAAGCCGCTCATAAGGGCAGTTATGGAAATAGAAATATTCCAGATGTTTAAATTCGCTGCGGGCCGCCGAAAACATTTCCTCACAAACTTTGATGAACGGATCCATTGATCCGCCAACATCTAAGAACAGGATCACATTCACCATATTATGCCGTTCCGGAACCATCTTCAGGTCCAGATAGCCGCCATTACGCGCGGTCGAGCTAATGGTATCGGTGATATCAAGCTCATTGGCCGCGCCCTCACGGGCGAACCGCCGCAGCTTGCGCAGCGCGACTTTAATATTGCGGGTCCCCAGCTCGATCGAGTCGTCATAATTTCGAAACTCGCGCTTGTCCCACACTTTTACGGCCCGGCCTTCGCGGCCTTCTTCCTGACCGATGCGAACCCCTTCGGGATTATAGCCATAGGCCCCGAAAGGCGACTTACCAGCTGTCCCAACCCATTTATTGCCGCCTTGATGGCGGCCTTTTTGTTCTTCCAGGCGCTGTTTTAATTCTTCCATCAGCTTGTCCCAACCGCCACGTGCTTCGATTTCCGCACGTTCCTCTTCGCTGAGGTGCAGTTCGGCCATTTGCCGCAGCCATTCCTCGGGGATTTCTTGGCCGAAAACATCTTTAAAAATATCGCTGAGGTATTCCAGGCCTTTAAAAACATGGCCAAAAACTTGGTCAAAGCGGTCGATATGTCGTTCATCTTTGACCAATGCGCTGCGCGAGAGGAAATAAAAATCTTCTATCGCGTAATTGGCCAAGCCAGCTTCGACGGCTTCCAGCAAGGTCAAATATTCGCGCAAAGAAACAGGCACTTGCGCACGTTTCAACTCGTAAAAAAAGTTACTAAACATAATCGCTTCGCTTCCCCGAGTGAGCCTATTGCGTTAACGCGACGCCGAGCGCCGCGGCAATGTCGCGGCGGGCTGCCATTAAGTCCCCAAATAATGCCTGACCGCCGGCGTCAGTGCAATCAACGCCCTTTGGCTGAGCCGCATCTGCCGCCGCCATCGCGGCTTTCCAAAAGCGCTCTAGATCACCTTGATCCGGTGCAAACGGCGTCAGCATTTTGTTGATATGGCCTTTGAACATCGCTGCTTCATCGGCATCACCACCGCAAAACGGGATACTTGCCAAGACCCGGCCGACAACCGTTGCAAAGGCATCGACAGGCACCTGAGCACGGCTGCTAAACGCGCCTGCGTGGACCGGAGCGGCGGCTGCCAGCCAAGCGATCAGCAAGAAAGCACTCCGTGAACCTATGCCCATGCGCCGACCTATTTCTCGCGCCGAGCCAAAAACGCCAGGCGTTCAAACAAATGCACATCCTGCTCGTTTTTCAGCAACGCCCCATAAAGCGGCGGGATGATATCTTTTTTATCCTTGGCGTTAAGAACTTCCGGCGGAATGTCTTCAACAACCAGTAACTTAATCCAATCAAGCAATTCAGAGGTTGAAGGTTTTTTCTTCATACCCGGAACGTCCCGGACATCATAAAAAGCGCTCAGCGCTTCGCGCAACAGGGATTTTTTCAGATCCGGGAAATGCACCTGGATGATTTGCTCCATGGTGTCGGCTTCCGGAAATTTGATGTAATGAAAAAAGCAGCGTCGGAGAAATGCGTCCGGCAGTTCTTTTTCATTGTTCGAGGTGATGATCACCAACGGGCGGGTTTTTGCCCGCACCTGTTGCTGCGTCTCATAGACAAAAAATTCCATCCGATCCAGTTCCAGCAGCAAATCGTTCGGAAACTCGATGTCGGCTTTATCAATTTCATCAATCAGCAGGACCACTTGTTCGTCAGCTTCAAAAGCTTCCCACATTTTACCGCGAATGATGTAGTTGCCAATGTCATGAACTTTATCATCGCCAAGTTGACTATCCCGCAATCGCGAGACAGCATCGTATTCATAAAGGCCTTGCTGGGCCTTGGTCGTTGATTTGACGTGCCATTCAATCAACGGCTTGCCGATGGCCGCGGCCACCTCCCGCGCAAGCACGGTTTTACCTGTGCCTGGCTCGCCCTTAACCAATAAGGGCCGCTGCAAAGTCATCGCTGCGTTGACAGCAACCTTTAGATCATCGGTCGCAACATATTTATCCGTGCCGCTAAAACGTGTTTGAACGGTCATTCCCAACTCCCCAAAATCACCCGGCCAAACCAGCCAAGGCCTCCTCAATCGCACTAATGGCGGCTGCGGTTTGCGCCACCTCGGGTCCACCTGCCTGCGCCATGTCGGCACGCCCACCACCGCCTGCACCACCTAATGCGGTGGCACCAACGCGGACGAGTTCAACCGCACTAATCGCTGCCGTCAAGTCTTCTGTCACCGCCACCACCAATGAGGCTTTGCCCTGATCGGCACTGGCGATGGCAACGATGCCGCTGCCAATCTGTTGTTTCAAGGCATCTGCCATGCCACGGAGATCACGGGCCGGTACACCGTCAAGGACGCGGCCAGCAAAGACATGGCCAGCAATGGTCTTTGTTGCTGCTGCATCCGTGCCGCCGCCGCCACTGGCTAATTTCTTGCGTGCCTCGGTCAGTTCCCGATCCAGACGTCGACGTTCCTCCTGCAGCGCAGCGATGCGGTCCGGCACTTGCTCGATATTGGCCTTTAATTTCTCGGCCGCAGCAAGCAATAACGCCTCGCGCTCACGGGCGTAGCTTAATGCATCACCTGCCGTCACCGCCTCAATCCGCCGAACACCTGAGGCAACGGCACCTTCGCTGGTGATCCGGAACTGCCCGATATCGCCCATCCGGCTGACATGCGTGCCACCACATAGCTCAGTCGAATAATGGCCGCCGTCCGCCAATCCAGCGGATGGCGGCTGTTGACCGCCCATGGAAACAACTCGCACTTCATCGCCGTATTTCTCGCCAAACAACGCTAAAGCACCGGCAGCAATCGCTTCGTCAGGTGTCATCAAGCGGGTGACCACCGGGTCATTCGCCAAAATCCGGGCATTGACCGTGGCTTCCACTGCCGCCAACTCATCTGCAGTCACCGTTTTGGGATGACTAAAGTCAAACCGCAAGCGCCCCGGTTCCACCAGTGAGCCCTTCTGTGTGACATGATCACCGAGCGCTTGGCGTAATGCTTCATGCAGCAAATGCGTGGCCGAATGGTTTGCCCGTAAGCGGTCCCGGCGACGGCCATCAACCCGCAATTCAACAGCATCACCGACCGCCACCTGACCGGCATCAACGATGCCAGCGTGAACCACCAGATCACCAAGTTTACGGGCCACGTCGCTGACCGTGAAGGCTGCGCCGGACGCGCCGGTGATCTGCCCCTGATCGCCGATCTGGCCGCCGGATTCGCCATAGAAAGGCGTTTGGTTCACCACAATAGCGCCGGCTTGACCGGCGGCCAATTGGTCAACAACTTCGCCATCGGCAACCAACGCCACCACCTCGCCTTCAGCCGAAAGTGTTTCATAGCCAAGGAACTCAATGGCACCAAGCCGTTCGCGCAGGTCAAACCAAAGGGTTTCGGTTGCGGCATCACCGGATCCCGTCCAGGCTTTTCGGGCCGCCGCTTTTTGCTGCGCCATAGCCGCATCAAAGCCGTCATTATCAAGGCCCCGGCCCTGGCCGCGCAAAATGTCCTGCGTCAAATCCAGCGGGAAGCCATAGGTATCATAAAGCCGAAACGCAACCGCGCCCGACAGAACTTCGCCGTCGGCAAGCTTGTCGGTTTCGTCGGCTAAAATCCGTAAGCCACGATCAAGGGTTTCCTTGAACCGGCCTTCTTCTAATTTCAGGGTTTCCGTGATCAAGCTTTCAGCGCGCAGCAACTCCGGAAACGCCTGTCCCATTTGCGCCGATAGGGCGGGCACCAAGCGCCACATCATCGGATCTTTGACACCGAGGATATGCACATGCCGCATGGCCCGGCGCATAATCCGGCGGAGCACATAGCCCCGGCCTTCATTCGACGGTAAAACACCATCGGCGATCAAGAAGCTTGCCGCCCGCAGATGGTCGGCAATAACGCGGTGAGAGACAGCATGGTCGCCGTCGGGGTCAACATTTGCCGCCTGCGCCGAGGCTTCGATTAACGCCCGCATCAAATCAATGTCGTAATTATCGTGCACCCCTTGCATCACGGCGGCGATACGTTCCAACCCCATGCCGGTATCAATGGATGGTTTCGGCAAGTCAATCCGCTGCTCGGCGCTGAGCTGCTCGAACTGCATGAAAACCAGATTCCAAATTTCGATAAAGCGGTCGCCGTCTTCATCGGGGCTGCCGGGAGGGCCGCCGGGAATATGATCGCCATGGTCATAAAATATTTCTGAGCAGGGACCGCATGGGCCAGTGTCGCCCATCGCCCAAAAATTATCGGACGTGGCAATACGGATGATGCGATCATCGCTGAGGCCGGCAATTTTCCGCCACAGGGCCGCGGCATCTTCATCTTCGGCATAGACCGTGACCAGCAAGCGTTCTTCCGGCAGCGCAAATTCTTTGGTGATCAGGTTCCAGGCAAACTCGATGGCATTTTCCTTGAAATAGTCACCGAAGGAGAAGTTTCCCAGCATTTCAAAGAAAGTGTGATGGCGCGCGGTATAGCCGACATTTTCAAGGTCATTATGCTTACCGCCGGCACGGACACATTTCTGTGAGGTCACGGCCCGCTGGTAATCGCGCGCTTCGGTGCCTGTGAACAGGTTCTTAAACTGCACCATCCCTGCATTGGTGAACAACAGCGTCGGATCATTACGCGGCACCAACGGCCCGCTTTCCACGATCCGGTGTCCCTGGTCTTGGAAATAATTCAAAAACCCTGTTCGAATGTCATTGGTGGTCTGCATACCTGCTTACATCCTGTTTAAAACCGCATCTAGCGGCGTTGACTACGCCAACGCGCTTCGACGAGCTTCAGGTTGTAATCAAGCCGCCGCACGCTGTCCAGACCAAGCACGGCGGTTCAGGGTAGCATCCGCACCCGGTCCGTCTCTCAGCGGCATGACCGAAACGCAAACGGGCCCGCAGCAGCGGACCCGTCGTCAATCTCAAAGGTGTATTTCCAGGCCCTTATTCAGCGCCGTCACCACCCCCGTCGTTATCGTCGCCGCCTTCGTCATTGGCGCTGCCGGGGTCCAGCATGGCATCCACGACAAGACCGGCGTTATGGCGAATGGCACGCTCAATGGTGTCCGCCACGTCACTGTTTTCACGCAGGAAGTTCTTGGCATTTTCGCGCCCTTGGCCAATCCGAGTGCCCTCATAAGAGAACCAAGAACCGGATTTTTCAACAATCCCGGCATTGACCCCAAGATCAAGCAGTTCGCCCATCTTGGAAATGCCCTCGCCATACATGATGTCAAACTCAATAACACGGAACGGCGGTGCCATTTTGTTCTTCACCACTTTCACACGGGTTTGGTTACCGACCACCTCATCACGGTCCTTGATCGCCCCAATGCGGCGAATATCAAGACGGACCGAGGCATAGAATTTAAGCGCGTTACCGCCACTTGTGGTCTCAGGGTTACCAAACATCACACCAATTTTCAGGCGGATCTGGTTGATGAAAATCACCAGACAGTTTGATTTTGAGATCGATGAGGTCAGCTTGCGCAATGCTTGGCTCATCAAGCGTGCTTGCAAACCCACATGCGTATCGCCCATCTCGCCTTCAAGTTCGGCTTTTGGGACCAATGCGGCGACGGAATCGACAACCAGCACATCAATGGCTCCGGAGCGCACCAACGTATCGGCAATTTCCAGAGCCTGCTCACCGGCATCGGGCTGCGAGATCAGCAGCTCATCAATGTCGACACCAAGTTTGCGAGCATATCCCGGGTCCAAGGCATGCTCTGCGTCGACAAAGGCGCAGGTCCCGCCCATTTTTTGAGCTTCCGCGACCACATGCAAAGCCAGAGTGGTTTTACCGGAACTTTCAGGGCCATAGATTTCGACAATGCGGCCACGCGGCAAGCCACCGATGCCCAGGCCGATATCCAGCCCAATCGAGCCGGTGGAAATCGCCTCGATTTCAATGCTGGCGCCCTGTTGCCCCAATTTCATGACCGAGCCTTTGCCGAACGCTCGTTCAATCTGCCCAATCGCAGCTTCGATCGCTTTTGTTTTGTCCATCTCGCCCTTCTCGACCAATCGCAATTCTGCTGTCGCCATCGTAGCCTCCCTTATTTCATAGCGCCGCCAACCTGGCAATCCATCGACGCGGTGCGCCTCTTTGGTGTTACGCGTGGTCGGTACGGTGCCTAAATGACTTGCAAATCAAGTCCTTTGTTCCACCTTTCCCACCAATGTACACTTTTTGTTCTTTTTTACAAGGCATTTTCCTGTTTTGTTCCAAAATCAAAATCATCGATTCGCATCAGCGGGAATCACAAGATCTGGACAGGAAAAGCCTATATCGCAACGATTCGCGCGCTTTAATCTGGACGTTCCGGTTTCGTACTAGAAGGAATGGCGTATTAGCCGCGCTTTAAGGTCATGATATAGCTGATCACCTCGGCAACGGCTTTGTAATGTTCGGGCGGCACTTCTTGGTCGATGTCCACAGTCGCAAACAGCGCCCGAGCCAGGGGCGGGTTCTCGACGATGGGGATTTCATTTTCATTGGCAATTTCACGAATCCTGAGGGCCACAGCATCGCCCCCTTTGGCGATCACTACAGGTGCTGCCATGCTGTCGCCGTCATATTGCATGGCAACCGCGAAATGCGTTGGATTGGTGACCACCACATCGGCGCTTGGCACCGCGCTCATCATCCGTTGGCGACCTTTTTCCGCACGGATTTGGCGGAGCTTTGCGCGCACATGCGGATCACCTTCGGACTGTTTGTGTTCGTCCTTGATATCCTGCACCGACATGCGCATCTGCTTCATGAATTCATAGCGTTGATAGATGTAATCAGCGATTGCGAACACCGATAGCAAGATCAGCACGCCACCGACCAATCGGACCACTAAGAAAAGAATTTCAGCCAGCAGTTCGATAGGCTCCATCTGTAACAACACGCCGAAGCGATCAAACTCCGGGCGCAGCAAAAGGTAGGCGATGGTCCCGACCAAGGTCATTTTGAAAACGCCCTTGATCAACTCGACCACCGATTTCAGCGAGAACAGACGTTTGAAACCGGCAATCGGCGATATCCGGGTCAGCTGAGGTTTTAAGGGCTGACCCGAAATAAGAAAGCCGCTTTGCGCCAAGCTGGCAGCTGCCGCTACAACCACGATCAGGGCAAAAATCGGCCCGACGGTGATCAAGGTTGCCATCAACAGATCTGAGAACACATTGGCGACCGCAGCATTATCAATCGGCAATGTTGCCGCCCGTTCAATTAATCCACGGGAACTGTGATAAACAGGTTGGATAAGATAGGGGCTGAACAGCACCGCCGCGCCGCCGCATAGCAGGACGGCAAAGCTGCCAACCTCGCGGGAGTTGGCCACCTGGCCTTTTTTGCGACCTTCTTCCAGCTTTTTGGGCGTCGGCTCTTCGGTTTTCTGCGAGGAATCTTGATCATCAGACATCGCTGCTCACCTTGGCAACATGAACAAAGCGGCACTTTCGCCAAAGTAACCCAGAAACACTTCCATCATCACCATCAGAATAGCCGATAACATAAAAACACCAACTGCGATCTGCACCGGCAAACCAACAAAGAAGATCTGCATTTGCGGCATCAGTCGCGCAACAACCCCTAGGGCGACGAAGAACAGCAGACTGAAAATCAAAAACGGCGCTGATAATTGCACGGCGATTTTGAAGCTTTGCGCCACCAACAGGGTGATAGCCTCGCCCATATCGTTCACCGGCAGCGGCCGGCCCGGTTCAAAAGATTGATAACTATCGACCATCGCGGTGATCATGAGATGATGCAAATTGGTGACAAAAATCATCAGGATCCCAAGCATGGTTAGGATCAGGCCCGGCAAGGTTGCTTGGCTGGAACTGCTGGGGTTGAAAACTTGTGCGCTTGCCAAGCCAATGGAAAATGAGATCACCCGCCCGGTGGTATCAAGGGTCAGCAGCAAAATGCGGGCAATCAGACCCAGGTAAAGACCAATCACAATCTCACTGATAACCAACAGGCCCAAGGCCCCTGCCGTTGGCGGCTCGAGCGGCAAAAAGTTTTCAACCACAGGCGCAATAACCAAGGTCAGTACGACGGCGAAAAATAACCTTATCCGCATGCTGATGAAGGTCTCACCAATGCCGGGCAGCAGCATCACGATTGCGGCGATGCGCACAAACACCAGAACAAAAATGAAAACTTGAGTCGGTAGATATTGCTCAAGGGGCACGGCCGGCGCCTTTTTTTACGCGCCGCTCAACCAAGACCGATAATGCGGTCGGTCAACGAGGTCACAAAACTTGTTAACTGGGACAGCATGAAGGGCGCAAAGGTTAACAAGGCGATAAAAACCACCAAGATCTTAGGCACGAAAACCAGCGTCATTTCTTGCAACTGCGTGAGTGCTTGAAACAGGGAAATCAGTAACCCTGTCAACAGCGCCACGCCCATGATCGGGCCGCTGACCATCAAAATGGTTTGCATTGCTTCACGGCTCACCGCGATTGCATCAACTTCATTCACCCGGCAATTCCTTCCCCAACCGCAACGGCAAAAACTGCCGGCCGGAATGTCCCCGGACATTCTTAACCGACGTGCCAATCCAGACGATGAGAACAGCTGCCAGCTGTCCATGGCAGCTGCATTCAGATTGGCATCCGCGCAATCTCTTGATATGCCGCCACCATTTTGTCGCGCAAAGTTGTCACGGTCTTCAAGGTCATCTCGGCATCGTTTACCGCAGCAACAACTTCGGCCAGATCGGCATTACCGGCAATGCCTTGCTTGCTCATTTCCTCACCGCGCTGCAAGCTCTCGACCGCTGCGGCCCCTGCATCCTGCATGAATTGTGCAAAATCACCGCCCCCAGTTGCGGCCGCGCCGCCCCCTGTTAGGGCAGGTGCGATATTGGCTAAATCACCGATGCGTGAAACCATAACGACGTCTCCTTGGCAGCTCACTTAATATTTAAGTAATAGCATAAATTATCTAATAAATACAAACCCTGGCAAGCCCTGGCTTAGTCGCGCAACAGATCGATGGTGCGCATCAGCATCATCCGCGAGTTTTCAATCACCGAGACATTTGCTTCATAGCTGCGCTGTGCTTCGCGCATGTCAGAAACTTCGATCAGCGCATTCACATTTGGCACTTTCACATAGCCGTTTTCATCGGCCAGCGGGTGATGTGGTTGATGGCTGATTTTAAAATCACTTTTGTCCTCGCCAACCCGTGCCACCTTCACCAGATTGGCGTCGACGTTGCGATCCATGAAGTTTTTGAAGGTGATGATTTTACGCCGATAAGGATCGTCGCCGGGGGCTGTCCCCATGGAGTTCACATTCGCAATATTTTCGGAGATGACGCGGATACGGGCGCTTTGGGCTTTCATACCCGACGCCGAAATCATCATTGCGTTATTAAGATCCATGATCTGTCCTCGTTAAAAAATATGTGCCTTAACCATGACCGCTGGCAAGCGCCATACGCAGCATACCGAGTTGTTTTTTATAGATATTTGTTGTCAGCTGATATTGTACATTGGTGTTTGAGAGGTTCATCAATTGCTCTTCAAGGATGACGCCATTGCCATTGGCACTGACTTCATAGAGCTCGTTATTGGTCTTGGTTTCGATCCGGTAGGCAGAACCGCCACCGGCAGTCATATGCTGCGCAGAGGTTTGCGACATCTTTGGCCCGGCAGCTGAACTGGCGTTTAAAACTTGGGCAAAATCCAGCGCTTTGAGGTCTTTGGCTAGATAGTTAGGGGTATCTGCATTGGCAATATTGCCAGCCAAAACAACCTGCCGCTGAGATAACCATCCAAGCTTGCCTGTCGCCATTTGCATGACCGATAAATTTGAAATACCCATTTCTTCCTCCATCCTCGTCGCCATCGGGCGTGCTTTGGAGATGAAGAAGCAAGCGGCGTGCCAACTTTTCAAGTGTTTCTATGTTTTGACGTAAAGCGGCGTTTCACAGACAGCGATCAGCCTGCTAGACTAGACGCATTATATGCAACCTGTGGCAGGTTATGAATTCGTCTGCGAGCTTACATGATGACAGCCCTGAAGTGGCTGCGCAAAATCAATTGCGGGACATCGCTGCAGCATTGCAGTCAGCTGAGGCGGCGATGATCGCTGGACAGTTTGTTACCCTGACCAGCATCGCCGCCGACATCGAGCAGTTTTGTGCAGCGGTCCCAAAACTGCCGCCGCCGGTCGCACGTCGCTTGCTGCCGACCATTGAAGCAATCATGACCAAGCTTGACAGCCTAGCGGCGCAGCTGCAAGCACGCGGCGGCAACCGCGGCAGCGATAACGGCGCGGTCCGCCAACGCGCCGCAGACGCCTATCGGCGGCGGCGAGATTAGCACCATGGAAATTGAAAGCTACCTCCGGTTCTTTTTAGCGCTTGGTGTCACCGGCGGCCTGATCATGGTCTTCTATGTTGGCCTGCGGCGATATTTGATGGGCCGTTCCTGGGCCGGGGCCGGACGTGGGCGGCGCTTACAGATCATCGAAGTGGTGGCCGTTGATAGCCGCCGCCGAGCGGTTTTGCTGCGCCGTGACAGCGTCGAGCATTTGATCGTCATTGGCGGCCAAAATGATTTGCTGGTTGAAGCCGGCATTCCATTGCCGGACGCAGGCACGTTGTCATCGCCAGATCGCACCGAAGGAAAGCAACCATGACCACCCCTGTCGTGACATCCCCCGCCAACCAGCCGGCAGGACCTGCGCAACGCTGGTTTCACCGGCCGGCAAACCGGCGCACGGTGATCGCAGGATTAATCGCTGCGGCGGCCGCAGCCGGATGTTTGGCAACCGCGCCGGCGCTGGCACAATCGCTTAACCTGGACCTGGGGGACGGCGGCACATCGTCAACCGCGCGAATCATCCAATTGGTTGCGATGGTGACCATCCTGTCACTGGCACCAGGCATTTTGGTGATGGTGACATCATTTACCCGCATCGTTGTGGTACTGTCACTTTTGCGGACCGCCCTGGGGACCCAGCAGTCGCCACCAAACGTGGTGATGATCTCGTTAGCGCTCTTCCTCAGCAGCTTCATTATGGCCCCGACATTGACCGAGGCTTGGCGAAACGGCATCGAGCCATTGCTGGAAAATAGGATCGATGAAACCGAAGCTTTCGACGCTGTTAGCACGCCTTTCCGAAAATTCATGCTGGCGCATGTGCGCGACAAAGACCTGGAATTGTTTGAAGGCATCGCCAAGGTGCCGGCGGCGCAAACAGGTGCCGAGGCGCCGCTACAAGTCCTGGTTCCTGCTTTCATGATCAGCGAATTGCGGCGCGCCTTTGAAATTGGCTTCCTGCTGTACCTGCCATTTGTCGTGATCGACATGATCATTGCCTCGATCTTAATGGCAATGGGCATGATGATGGTGCCACCGGTAACCATTTCGCTACCCTTTAAGCTGATCTTTTTCGTTTTAATTGACGGCTGGTACATGGTCGCAGGCAGTTTGGTGAAAAGTTTTAACGCTGTTTAAAAAGCGCTAAAAACCCACAATTCCGCCATTAAGGTCAACAGAGCCAGAGCCCAAATCGGCCGCTCTGAAAAAAAATCTCGCCATCTTTGAAATAAAACCATCCCCCCTCGCGTAATGGTTAGTGAGCGGCAACGAATTCGCTCAAAAAAACAAACCCTGTTCAACCAATAAAGGAATGACCATGTCTAATCTGATCAAATCAGCGGCACTTGTCGCAACAATCGCTGCCACCTTTGGTGGTTTTACTAGCCTCGCACATTCGGCACCTAATACTGCCGAAAAAATCGTCTCGATTATTGTCGCCGACATTGGTGACAGTGGCGTTGGCCACGAAGATGGTATCGGTCATGTGACCCGGACGAACCTTGGCCAAGCTGCGGCCCCTGCCTCCAGCACCTCCATTGTGACTGATGCAGGTAACCCCCAAGCCAAGCCGGCCGCATTAGCCGACTCCTTCTATGATGACGATAACTAAAGCTATGACGACACCAACGACGGCGGCAGCCAATAAGGCAGTTCTGAACCATTGCCTGAAGACTGCTGACGGCAGCGGGTGGATAACGTGAATGCCTCCTCCTCGAACACGTTATCCACCCCAGGACCAATAACAACACTGACTTGCGGTTTTAAGTCACCGACACCATGTATTGTCGATACAACTATTAAGCGTTTTAATAAGGAAGACGATAGAACAGATGGCAAAGCCGGACGATCAAAAAATTGCCGCCTTTTTGAAGGCCGGTCTAGCGGGAGACCAGCAGGCCTACCGGCAATTTTTCCATGAAATCGTCCCAATCTTAAAGGCCACCGTTCGATCGATCGCCTATATGCAGAACGCTGAGGAATTGGAAGATATTGTGCAGGAAGTTTTGACCACGCTGCATAACAAGCGGCAAAGCTGGAAAACCGATAAGCCGGTATTGCCGTGGATTTACGCCATTACCCGCCATAAAACAATTGATGCCCTGCGGCGTTATCAACGCCAGGAAGGCCAGGCGACGCATGTTGATATCCAAAGCCTTGCCGATTTCCTGCCTGACCGTGAATACGACCACAATCTCGCCATCGATCTGGAGGCCGGATTAAACCAATTGGGCACTCGCCTGGAAACTGTTGTCCGCGCCATCGGCCTGGAGGGTAAAAACCCAACGCAAACAGGCAAAGATCTCGGCATGTCCGAAAATGCCGTGCGGATTGCCTTCCATCGGGGCTTGAAGAAGTTGCGGCTTTTTTTAACAAGTGAAACGGCGGGGTCGGTGAATCATGTCTGATATTGACCAAACCATCCAAAAGTTATGCCAAGATAACACCCCTTCAGGGCCGTCATTGGCGGCACGCTATTGGCTGATTTTAGGGTTGGCGATCCCCCTTGTCGTCGCCGTGACTTGGACCGTCATGATGCTGTCCGGCGACGGTATCCGGCCCAATTATATCGCCCGCATTTTGGACCCGCAAGTTGCCGCCAAACAACTGGTCCCACTGCTGCTGGTGATCTCGACAATTCCAGGCATACTGACTCTCATGCGGCCCGAAGCACGGATCGGCAAGCAATGGTTCGTAATCGTCACGGCGCTGTCAATTTTGCCGATCATGATGATTTGGAAACTTGTATCGCTGGCACCCTCAGCATGGCCCGATGAAATTTTTGGACCACAGATCGTGCAGGTATTGGTCGCAATCCCATTAATTTCGATCGTCATTGTCGCCGGTCAAATCATTGTTCTGCGCCGCGCAGCCGTGATCCAGTCACGCACAATGGGTGCCTTGGCCGGGGTCGCTGCCGGCGGCATTGCAACTTTCATTTATGCATTGATCTGCACAGGTGACAGCCCTGCTTATTATGGGCTTTGGTACAGTGTGACGATCTTAATAAGCGGCGCCATCGGCGCCATTGCCGGACATCGGTTCCTGCGCTGGTAATCAGCCGCCGCTGACCACAGCTTGCCCGTTCCCATTACTTTGACCAAGCTGAATGGCGGCAACGGCCATTGCGGTCGCTGCCTGCGCCGGGTCAACAACGGCAATTGACAATGTGTCTTCTAGGCGGCGGCGGTAGCGTGCCATCCCGGCGCAACCCATCACCAAAGCACGGGCGCCGTGAACATCGCGCAAGCGGGTGCCAACCTCGACCATTCGGGAAAACGTCCGGCCCTCGTCGGCCAGTTCGGTCACACCCAGTTCGATGGCGAGGTCGGCCGCTAAGCGCGCCTCCAGGCCTAAGGAGCGGATATATCGTAAATGCCGCGGAATTGATTTTGATAATATGGCGATCACCCCATAACGCTCGCCTAAACTCATCGCCGATAAAATGCCACTTTCAGCAATTCCAAAAACAGGTTTGGCGGTTATTTCGCGGGCCGCAAATAAGCCTGGGTCAGAAAAACACGCAATCACAAAGGCATCTACGCGATGATCATGGGCTTGAATGATCGCCCGCAATTGCACAGCAACATCATCGACATGCGCTTGGCTTTCAATCCCTGGCGGACCGTCGGGATTGGTCAGGCT
>MDTB01140282.1_pt1 | contig 15378 bp, 12 predicted proteins | sample 811161 | NCBI WGS metagenome assembly MDTB01 (sample SAMN05326650, study PRJNA326480) | marine metagenome | isolation source: seawater | place: Mediterranean Sea | collected 2009 | reverse complement strand
CAAGGGTGAAACGGTGAGGTAAGAGCTCACCGGTTTTTTGGTAACAAAAAACGCATGGTAAACCCCACTGGGAGCAAGGTTAAATAGAGAAGACATTGCATGAAAGTGCTAAAAACGGTCTTTAGTTAGTCTTCTGGGTTAGCTGCTTGAGCGCAAGTGTGAACTTGAGCCTAGATAAATGACATCTTTAATGACAGAACCCGGCTTACAGATTATCTGGCAATCTCTCATAATAAAATGTTCTCTTTTTGTACTAATAGTCAAAAACTAATATATTGACTATTTAAATTAAAACCCATACGATCCCAAATAATCCCATAATGGAGGGTGATTTGAAAATATTTAAAGCAAAGAAGGTTTTGAAAAAGAATGTTTTTATCAAGTTACGAAAACAAATTAGACAAAAAAGGAAGGGTATCTGTGCCTGCAACTTTTAGATCATATTTAAGTTCAATGGGCTACAATGGATTTATTAGCTATCCCTCTTTCAATCACTCGGCATTAGAAGCATGTTCGCAAGACAGAATAGAGAAATTATCAAATACAATAGACTCTTTAAATCCGTTTGAAGAAAAAAGAGATTATTTTGCAACCTCTGTATTATCTGAGAGTGTAAACTTACAATTCGATACTGAAGGAAGAATATCATTAACAGAGAAATTACTCAATCACGCAAATATTAAGAATAATATTTTGTTTGTTGGTCTGGGAAAAACTTTTCAGATCTGGGAGCCTAAAACATTTGAAAAATTCAAAATGGTTGCTAGAAAAAAAGCTTACCAAAACAGAGCAAATCTTAAATGGGAAAATAAACAGAAAGGGGAGATAAATGAGTATTAATATTGGCGGAGGCGAACTTAAAGAATTAAAACCTAGAATTTTAGTTTTAGGAATAGGAGGAGCAGGAGGAAATGCAATTAATGCAATGATCGAGTCCGGTATGGATGGTGTTGAATTTGTTGCAATAAATACCGATGCTCAAGATTTAAAAATGAGTAAAGCTCATGCAAAAATTCAAATTGGTATGAATTTAACAAAAGGACTAGGAGCTGGTGCGAAACATAATATTGGTCAAGCAGCTGCAGACGAGTCTATTGGTGAAATAGTTAATTATATTCAAGGAAGTAATATGGTTTTTATCGCAGCTGGAATGGGCGGAGGAACAGGTACTGGAGCTTCACACGTGATTGCAAAAGCAGCTAAAGAATTAAATATTTTAACTGTTGGAGTAACTACTCTACCATTTGCATACGAAGGTTCAAAAAGAATGAGAAGAGCTTTGGAGGGACTCGAAGCTTTAAAAAAACATTTAGATACTACTATAGTTGTTCCTAACCAAAACCTTTTTAAGATTGCTAGCGAGACAACTACATTTGAAGAATCATTTCATCTTTCGAACAATGTTTTAAGACATGGAGTGCAAAGTGTAACAGATTTAATGGTAAGACCAGGTATGATTAACTTAGACTTTGCTGATGTTGAAACTGTTATGAGTTCAATGGGCAAAGCAATGATGGGAACTGGAGAAGCAGAAGGTGAAAACAGAGCAATGGCTGCTACTGAAATTGCATTGAACAATCCATTAATTGACGAGTATTCGTTAAAGGGGGCTAAAGGATTATTAATAAATATTACTGGAGGAAAAGATTTAACTTTATTTGAGGTCGATCAAACAGTTCAAAAAGTTAGAGCAGAAGTTGACCCGGAAGTAGAATTAATCTTTGGAGCTATTAAAGACGAAAACATGGACGGTAAGATGAGAGTATCGATAGTAGCTACTGCCTTAGACGGACATAAAACTGATTCAAATACAGTTTTAAATATGGTTACTAGAATACAAAATAGAAAGGATGATCATTCCGAAGAATTATTTTCTCACAATACAAAGATAGATAATAATACAATTAATTCAATAGATGGAGCTACAGCATTTAAACTAGATGAAAAATTTGAAATAAGTGAAGAAGAGCAAAAGTCAACCATAACAAATTTTGAAAATATAATGCCTGAACCAGAGCCAGACTTAAATAATGAGAATATAAAAGACAATATACCTACTGGTGTTTCTATTGAGAGCGCTTCTTATATTGAAAGTAACTCTAAAGAATATGAAGAGGAACATACGCCAAAATTATTCTCAGACGAAAATTCTACTAAAAATGAAAATTTAGAGGAGACTGAGGAAATTAACAGCAATGAACTTTTTAATCAAAATTCTAATGAAGAAGAGGAATTTGAAATTCCAGCTTTCTTAAGAAAACAAAAATTTTAATGATGAGTCTTAATCATTATGATCAATTCAAATTTATTACTGGATGCCAATCACTTTCCAGTAATGTTGGACGAAGTAATAAAAATTTCTTCACCTGAAAAAGGCGGTTTGTTTATCGACTGCACATTTGGCGGTGGTGGCTATTCAAAAAAGTTATTAAATTTTTCTAAAACACAAGTTATAGCTTTTGACCGAGACGAATTTATTTTAAAAATTGCAGATAATCTAAAGAGACAGTATCCAAATAGATTTTCTTTCTTTCAAAAAAAATTTAGTGAAGTTGACACTGTAGTAAAAAAAAGATCAGTTGACTGCATTATTTTTGACCTTGGTTTGTCTTCAATACAATTAAATAATTTGAAAAGAGGTTTTTCTTTTAAGTCAAAAGATAGTCTCGATATGTCAATGGGTTTAACGAATAAATCTGCCGAGGAAGTTGTTAATAATTATAGTGAACAAAAAATTAAACTTATTTTAAAAATTTTAGGAGAAGAACAAGACGCATCAAGGATCTCTAAGAATATAATTAAAGCTCGCTCTGTAAAAAAAATTACAAAAGTTAATCAGTTAGTAGAGATCATAGAAAAAAGTAAAAAAAAAGATTACTCAAATAAAATAAATCCAAGTACTAAAACATTTCAAGCTTTAAGAATATTTGTAAATGGAGAAATTACTGAATTAATTCAAGGAATTATAAGTGCAACAAAAGTTTTAAAACCAGGAGGAAAAATTTTAATTATAAGCTTTCACTCTATTGAAGATAAAATTGTAAAATTTTTTTTTAATAATTTTTCATCTAGTCGATCCAAGCCTTCTAGATATCTTCCAGAAAATGATGATAACATTTTTTTATTAGACGAATATAAAAATAAAGTTTTTAAACCTTCTGTTTTAGAGATTAATCAGAATCCCTCTTCTCGATCGGCTAAACTTAGATATGCAATAAGAAATGAGAATGAATTCGCTTATCCAGAAGAATTATTAAATAAATTTAGAAAATATTTAGAGGTAGAAAAATCAAATGTCTAAAATTAAGCTAATCATATCAATAGGTATATTTTCAATTCTATTAGGTATTACATCTGTTATTAAAACTCAGACAAGAATTATTGAAAAAAATATTTTCAAAATTGATCAAAGAATTTCTACTACAAAAAAAGATTTATATGAAACACAATTGGATTATTTCTATCTTTCTTCACCTGCAAACTTATCAAAAAAGATTAAGGAACTAGATCTTGTTGAATATTCACCTATGGATATATCAAGAATGTACCTTAATTTTGAAGATTTTATTAAAGTACAAAAAAAAACAACAACACTTCAAATAACCAATGAAAAAAAAACAGAAAAAAAATAAAAATTTAAATATAAATCAAACAAGTTTTTATTTTGAAGATTATTTGGATACAAATCAAAAAATTAAAAAAAACAATAATTCAAATATTATTCAAGATAGAATATATCTTCTTTTTTTTTTTATTTTTTTCTTTAATTGTAATTTTTTCTATAAAGATTACTTTAGTATCCTTAAAAAGTCCTGAAATTGATAATCCAAAAAAATTTTTTGCTGACTTTATCTCTTTAAGACGAGATATTGTAGATAGAAATGGAATACTTATATCTAGAAATGTAAAATCTTTTCACGCAGCTATAAAACCAAATCTAATAAAAAATAAAGAGAATTTTTTAATTAAACTAAGACTAAATTTTCCTGATTTATCTATTAAACAAATTGAGCAAAATTTGACTAAAGGCAAATATTTTTATTTAAAAAAAAGACTCAATCAAGAAGACAAAAAGAAACTTTGGTCTCTCGGTGAGAAAGGAATAATCTTTGAACCTTTTCAATCAAGAATTTACACACATGGTAATTTATATAGTCATATTTTAGGACAAGTGGATTATGATAATTATGGAATATCTGGAGTAGAAAAATATTTTGATAAAGAACTAAAGCAAAAGTCATTACTTCAAAAACCTTTACAGCTAACTTTGGATACTAATATTCAACACATAGTTGACGAAGAGCTAAATCTTGCAATGGAAACTTTTAATGCTAGTGGAGGAGGAGCTTTACTTATGGATGTTAATAATGGTGAGGTTTTATCTTTAGTATCTTTGCCAAATTTTAATATCAATAAACGAGAAAATATTACAGATAAAAGATATATCAATAAAATAACTAAAGGAGTGTATGAATTGGGATCAATTTTTAAAACATTTACGGTAGCGTTAGCAATTGAAAAAAATTTAGTTACTCCCGAGACAATAATTTCTAATATACCAAGAAGAATTAAATGTTCAATTCATCAAATATCAGATATTAAACAATTTCCCAAAGATTTATCAGTTGAAGATATATTAGTAAGATCATCCAACATAGGAACCTTAATGATAGCAAAAAAGATTGGTCAAAAAAAATATAAACAATTTATAAAAGAAACTAATCTACTAAATACACCTGATTTCGAACTGGAAGAACTTGGAACACCTTTACGTTTTAACTGGAACAAGTGTAAATTAGAAACTATTTCTTTTGGTCACGGAATAGCAGTTACTCCCCTACAAGCTACTGCAACATATGCAGCCTTGGTTAACGGAGGTAATATTGTAAAGCCTACAATTACTAAAAAAGAAAAAAATAAGAAAAATAAAAAGATTATTTCGCTAGAAACGAGTAAAAAGATTAATAAAATTTTGAGAAAAGTAGTCACTGAAAAAGAGGGAACTGCCAGTTTGGCAGATATTGATGGATATGATGTTGGAGGGAAAACTGGAACTTCACAAAATTATGGAAATAAGCTTAAAAACCTGAACACATTTATTTCAGTATTTCCCTCTCAAAATCCAAAATATACTTTACTTGTAATGCTAGAAAACCCGAAAGTTGCTTCAGACTTAACCTATAATTATCGAGGTATAAAACTTAAGGGCACTAGAAATGAAGCTGGCTGGAATTCTGTTTATGTTGCTGGCAAAATTATAAAAAAAATTGGACCTATTTTAGCCATAAAGAACCAAGAGTTTTATAAAAAATATGTTGCTAAAAAATCTAATTAAAAAACTACCTAAAAAATTTAGTAAACTAAATGTCAAGGGTTTAGCCACTAATACCAAAGAAGTAAAAAAAGACTTTATTTTTTTTGCAATAAAAGGAAATAAGTTTAATGGCGAAAACTATATTAATGAAGCAGTAAAAAAAGGCTCTTCCATCGTTGTTTGCTCAAAAAATTGTAAATATAAAAATAATGAAATTTATATAATTAAAACAAAAAAAATTAGAAACTTTCTGAGCAAGATTGCTTCTAAATTTTACAAGTTAAAACCAAAGAATATTATTGCTGTTACTGGTACAAACGGAAAGACTTCTGTAGCAGAATTTTTTTATCAAATCCTAAATTTTAATAATATCCCTGTCGCATCTATCGGAACCCTGGGTATAAGATATAAAAAAAAATTAGTTAAAACTAATCTTACTACTCCAGATGCAATTACAATTCATAAAAATTTAGAAATATTAAAAAAAAATAAAATCAATAATGTAATTATAGAAGCTTCAAGTCACGGTTTAGATCAAAATAGACTTGATTATTTAAAACTAAAAGCAGGGATTTTTACCAATTTTAGCCAAGATCATTTAGATTATCATAAATCAATGAAAGCATATCTAAAATCAAAATTAATTTTATTTTCAAAATTATTGCATAATCGTAGTTTTGTAATTTCTGATAAATCTTTAAGAGAATTTTCTTTGCTAAAAAAAATTTCTAACAAAAGAAAACTTAAATTGTTAGACATCAGTAAAAAAATTGCTCAAATAGAAAATATTCCTTTATCTCTAATAGGTTCTTTCCAAATAAGAAATTTGTCTATGGCAATATTAGCTGCTCAAATATGTAATTTAAATGAAACTAAAGTAAAAAGAGCGCTTAAGAAAATAAAAGGTATCGATGGACGATTAGAGTTAGTAAAAAAATTTCCAAATAATATTAAAGTATTTGTTGACTATGCTCATACACCAGATGCTTTGTTTGAAACATTAAAGTCAATCAAAGAAGCTTATAATAATCATCATATTTCTTTAGTCTTTGGCTGCGGAGGAGAGAGAGATTTTAAAAAGAGGTCTTTGATGGCAAAAATAGCAAGATCCTTATGTAACAGGATATATGTGACAGACGATAACCCTAGAAAAGAAAATCCAAGTAAAATTAGAAATGAAATTATCAAACATCTTAAAGGATATAATTATTCTAATATTGGAAACAGATCATTAGCTATCAAAGAAGCAATATTAAAAGCAGAACCGAATGAGATAATTTTAGTTGCAGGCAAAGGTCATGAAAGTTATCAAGATTATGGAAATAAAATTTTTTCTATTTCGGACAAACAAATAATTAGAAATTTAAATTTAAAAAAAGACAAAATAACACATAAAAAACAAAATTATTTTATAAATTCAAAAATATTAAATCAGATATTTAAAAGAAAAAAACTCCATATGTTTGATGGACTTACAATCGATTCTCGAGAAGTTAAAAAGGGAAATTTATTTTTAACTATTAAAGGTAAAAAAAATGACGGAAATAAATTCATCTCTAAAGCAATTAAAAAAGGCGCAAAGCTTATTGTTTCATCAAGAAGCAACAAAAGATTCAAAAAAAAATTAATAAAAGTTTCTGATCCGAATATTTTCTTAAACAAATTTGCCATTCTTAAAAGATTAAGTTGTAAAGCAAAAATTATTGCAATTACTGGTAGCGCTGGAAAAACTTCTCTGAAAAATATGTTAAAAACTTTGCTTCAAAGATTCGACAATACTTATGCTTCACCAAAATCTTTCAATAATCATTTTGGAGTACCAATAAGTCTATCAAATTTAAATCCTAAACATAAGTTTGGAGTTTTCGAAGTAGGCATGAGTAAAGCTGGAGAAATAAACCGATTATCTAGTATGATTAAACCAGATTTAGCTGTTATCACTAATATAGGTGAAGCACATATAGAAAACTTCCATAACATGAAAGGAATAGCAAAAGCAAAAAGTGAAATTATTAATAATATAAATAAAAATGGCAAAGTTATTTTAAATTATGATGACAAATATTTTAGATTTTTAAGTAAAAAAGCAAAGTTAAAAAATATTGGAGTGATTAGTTTTGGCAAATCAAAAAATTCAGATATTTATCCTATAAAAATAAAGATGGAAGGAGATATTCATAAACTAAAAATACAAGTTAAAAATGAAATTATTAAGTTAAAAGTTAAAAATATTAATATCTATAATGTTCTAGCCTCATTAGCTATTATAAAAGAATTAAATTTGGATCTCCAAGAAACAATCAGAATTTTTAAAGATTTTGAACCGTCCGAGGGTAGAGGAAAGATACATAAAATTAAAAGGTATAAAAAATCTTTTAACTTAATAGATGAAAGTTATAATGCTAATCCTCTTTCAGTGAAGAATGCGCTTAATAGTTTCTCAGCTATAAAAAAAAATAAGTCTAAAAAATACTTGTTAATGGGTGATATGCTTGAACTAGGAAAAAAATCGGAAATTTATCATAAGCAATTGTCTAGAATTATTAACAGGTCAGATATTGATAAAGTTTTTGTAAAAGGAGAAAAAATGCTTTTTACTTACCAAAATTTGAAAAAAGAAAAGCGTGGAAACATTTTTCAATGCAATCAAGATATCGACTTTAATTTTAAAAATATAATCGCCAATAATGATTATTTGATGATAAAAGGTTCTAACGCTACAGGATTAAACTTAATTAGCAACACAATGATAAAAGGAAATTAAATGTTATTTGAATTACTTACATCTCTCATAGAAAACTATTCTTTTCTTAATGTATTTAAATATCTTACTTTCAGAACAGGATTGTCAGTAATTACTTCCTTAGTGGTTGTCTTCATTATTGGAGGTCCACTTATCAGAATTTTTTCTGAAAACATGATTTCAGGTCCCATTAGACAAGACGGACCAATAGATCATATAATAAAAAAAACAGGGACACCTACTATGGGTGGTGTGATTATAATTATTGGAATGCTTACAAGTACTTTATTGTGGGCAGATTTAAAGAATATCTACATATGGACTCTCATTTTTGTATCTTTAAGTTTAGGAATCTTAGGTTTTACTGATGACTGGTTAAAAATAAGATTTAAAAATTCAAGAGGACTAAATCCAAAACTAAAATTTTTTGGTCAATTAATTATTGGATCTATAGCCTTATTTATCCTAATTAAATTCTCCAATCATGAATATCTGTACAATCTTTACTTTCCTTTTTTTAAAAATTTAATTTGGCAAATGGGTCTTTTTTTTATTCCGTTTGGATTATTCGTTATAATTGGGTCATCTAATGCAGTAAATTTAACAGATGGTCTTGATGGTCTAGCAACTGTACCAGTAATGTTAGTTGCACTTTCATTTACATTGATTGCTTATGTAGTAGGAAACACAATTTTTTCTGAATACCTTAAACTACAGTATATCCCTGATGTTGGCGAACTTTCGATTTTTTGTGGCTCTATTGTAGGATCTTGCCTCGGTTTTCTTTGGTATAACGCGCCTCCTGCTAAAATTTTTATGGGAGACACAGGATCCTTGTCTTTAGGTGGTTCATTAGCTGCGGTAGCAATAATTGCGAAACATGAAATTGTACTTGCAATAGTGGGGGGATTATTTGTTCTTGAAACAGTGTCAGTAATTATCCAAGTAATTTCATATAAGCTTACTGGAAAAAGAATTTTTAAAATGGCTCCAATACATCATCATTTTGAACAAAAAGGATGGGCTGAATCAACAATAGTTATTAGATTTTGGATAATTGCAATTATCTTGGCTTTAGTTGGATTAGCAACGTTAAAATTACGTTAGGAATGCTTCATCAATTATCTTATATCAAAAAAAATTTAAACAAATTTTCTTTCTTAGTATATGGCTTAGGCTCAACAGGTTATTCATTAATTAAATATTTTAAAAAAAGAAAAATTACTGACTATGTTGTTTGGGATGATAATTCAAAGTTAAGGAAAAAATTTAAATCAAAAGTTGCTCAAAATTTAAAATCTACAATTAAAGATGTAGATTACATTGTTTTGAGCCCAGGAATAAGCTTAAAAAAGACAAAATATAAAAATGATTTATCAAATTATGAACATAAAATAATTACTGATATTGATTTATTGTATTTAAGCAACTCTAATTTTAAGTCCATTGTTGTTACCGGAACTAATGGAAAGTCTACAACATGTAAAATTATTTCCCATCTATTAAAAAAAAATAAATTTAAAACTATTCTTGGAGGAAATATTGGTACACCAGTTTTGAATTTAAAGATAAAAAAAAATATATTTTTTGTTATAGAAGTATCATCATTTCAGCTATCCCACTCTAAGTTTATACGGCCAGATTATGCAATTTTATTAAATATTACCAATGATCACTTAGACTGGCATGGATCAATGAAAAATTATATTAATTCAAAACTAAAAATATTTTCAAATCAACAATCAGATAATTTTGCTTTGGTACATAATAATTTAAAAAAAGCTTTTAAAAAAAGGAAATTTTTAAGTCAATTGATTTTACCAAAATTTAAAGAATATAAAAAGATTAAGTCGAAAATTAACAATATATATTTAAAGTCTAACACAAGTGACGAAAATATGATTTTTGTTTATGCCCTTGCAAAGCTTCTCAAAATTAACAATGACTCTTTTGTAAGATCTTTAAAATCTTTTATTGGACTACCTCATAGAAATGAAATTTTTTTAAAAAGAAAAAATATAACATTCATTAATGATTCTAAAGCTACTAGCTTCCAAGCTACAAAATTTGCTTTAACTAATAGAAAAAATATTCATTGGATACTTGGAGGTTTACCAAAATATAAGGATAAAATTGATCTTAAAAACTTAAAAAAAAATATTATTAAATCTTATATAATAGGAAAGAATATTGGTTTTTTTAGAAAACAATTAAAAAATAAAGTTAGTTTTTCTGAAACAAAAAATTTAAAAAATTCGATAATAAAAATTTTAAAAAATGTAGAATTAAAAAAAGAATTTGATATTACAATTTTATTAAGTCCAGCTGCAGCATCATTTGATCAATTTAAAAACTTTGTAGATAGAGGAATTAAATTTAAAAAACTTAGTAGACTATATGCTAAAAAATATATCTAAATTTGAGCTCAACACTTACTGGAGAAATATTGATAAGAATATTCTTTTTGGTTTTCTTGCATTGTTTTTTTTAGGACTTTTTTTTTCATTTTCATCAACTTCTTCATTGGCGGGTGAAAGATTAAATAAGGCATATTACTTCTTTTTTTCTAAACATTTAATTTTTACTATATTGGCTTTATCTATAATGTTTATAATTTCCGCAATCGAAACATCTTTATTAAAAAAAATTATTCTTCCGTTATTTATATTTTTTCTTATTTTGTTAATATTGGTTCCTATTATTGGAATAGAAGTCAAAGGTGCAAAAAGATGGTTAAATTTATATTTTTTTAGATTGCAACCCATAGAACTTTTAAAACCTTTTTTTATTTTAACTACAGTTCAAATATTAACATTAGATAAGTTTCGACATTCTCAAATAAGATATTTAGTTAGCTTTCTTTTATTAGCTTCAGTTATTATCTTGCTTATCGAACAGCCTGATCTTGGACAATCTATTTTATTAATAGGTAGTTGGATTGCTACAGTATTTGTGTCAGGAGTAAGTATTACATATATTTTAAGCTTTATTATTACTTTTGTTCTTATAATAAGTAGTCTTTTATTTTTTTTACCGGAAAAATTTGGCTATATAATTAATCGTTTAATTACATTCTTCGATCCGAGTAAAGGAGATAATTTTCAATCTTCTAAAGCATTAGATGCAATAAAACAAGGAGGTCTTAAAGGCCAAGGAATGGGTGAAGGGATTTTAAAGGATAGCGTTCCCGAAGCTCATACAGATTACATCATAGCTATCATAACCGAAGAGTATGGTTCAATTATATCTGTCCTCTTAGTAGTTATTTTTCTATATATAGCTTTCAGAATTATAAAAATATGTATTTCTATTAAAGATGAGCTTTTAAAACTTTCTTTATGCGGACTTGCTTCATTGCTTATTTTTCAGACGTTTATTCATATTGGGGTTAACACTAGTTTATTGCCGACAACAGGTATGACATTACCTTTTTTAAGCTACGGAGGTTCCTCGCTTATTGGAAACGCAATTTTAGCTGGAGTAATTTTAAATTATACAAAAATTAAATTAGATTTAGATGACTAAAAAACTAAAAAAAATAATAATTGCAACAGGCGGTACTGGAGGTCATATTTTCCCTGCCTATAGTTTAGCCAAGCATTTTATTAGTAAAAAAATTAGTGTTAAAATAGTCTCCGACGATAGAGGATTAAAATATTTAAAACATTACAAAGATATCAAGATTATCAAAATAAATTCAGCAACTATATTTAAAAAGAATATATTTCGATTGTTGTTTTCTACCTTAGTGATTTCATTCTCTATATTAAAGTCTTTTATTTTATTAAAAATAAACAAACCTGACTTAATTTTTGGTATGGGTGGATATTCTTCATTTCCTATTTGTTTAGCTGCGAAAATGAGTGGAATTCCGTTTATTATTTACGAAAATAATCTACATATTGGAAAAGCCAACAAATATCTTTTGCCTTATGCTGAAAAAATTTTTGTATCTTATGATGAACTAGAAGGCATTTCACAAAAATATAAACAAAAAATTTGTAAGATCGGAAATATAATAAGAGAAGAAATTTTAAATTTTCAAATTAAACCGAACATTAATCAAAAGGATCAAAAATTAAAAGTATTAGTTTTAGGAGGCAGTCAAGCAGCAAAAATTTTTGCAGAAGTACTTCCTAAAATTTTTAAAGAATGTAATATCGCAAATATACCTTTAAAAATTTACCAGCAGTGTTTACCAGAACAAAATGAATTATTAACTTCATATTATAATGAATTAAAGATTGATAATAAAATTTTCAATTTCAGCAATAATATTACTGATTATTTTTCTAAAACTGATTTAGCAATAACTCGCTCGGGTTCTTCAATGCTTGCAGAATTAATAAATTCAAGAATACCCTTTATTTCTGTCCCTTTACCAACTTCAGCTGAGGACCATCAATTAAAAAATGCTATTTATTATGAAAAAAATAAGTATAGCTATTTAATAGAAGAAAAAGACTTAAATAAAAAACTATTTAAATTGATTAAAAATATTCATGAGGATAGTTCTTTATTGGAAAAAATTAAGATTAAACAAAAGCAATATTCTGATAAATCAGTTTATGAAACAATTGATAAAGAAATTGGAAAAATAATTAGTAATGAAGAATATTAGAATAGGACAAAAGGAAATTATCCATTTCATTGGAATTGGAGGAATAGGCATGAGTGGTCTAGCCCAAGTTATGAAAACAATGGGTTTTAAAATTCAAGGTAGTGATCAAAGTAAAAATAAATTCACTCTTAATTGCCGAAGAGCAAAAATAAAAATATTTATAGGTCATGCTAGAAAAAATATTAAAAATTCAACGATTATTGTAAAATCTTCGGCAATACAAAATAATAACTTGGAAATTCAAGAAGCTAAAAAAAGAAAAATACCAATCTACTCCAGAGCAGACGTCTTAGCAGATGTGGTATCTTTAAAAAAAAATATTATAATCACTGGGTCTCATGGCAAGACAACAACAACTTCTTTAATAGCAAAAATTTTATCTGATCAAAAATTAGATCCAACTATTATTAATGGAGGTGTAATTAACTCGTTTAAAAGTAATGCTAAGTTAGGAAAGGGAGATTGGGCCATACTCGAGGCAGATGAGTCGGACGGAAGTTTTTTAAAATTACCGATTAACTATTCAATAGTAACTAATATAGACTATGAACACTTAGATTACTATAAAAGTTATAAAAATTTAGAAAATGCTTTTATTCAATTTATAAATAAAACGCCCCCTATTGGAAAATCTTTAATTTGTATTGATAATAAAAATGTGAAGAAAATAATAAGTAAAATTAAAAATAAAAATATTTTAACTTATGGATTTGATAAAAAAGCTAATTATAGAGTTAGCAATCCAAGATATACCGTCGATTATACATTGTTTGACTTACAATATAAAAATTTAAATAATAACAAGGTATCTATCAAAAATATAAATTTAAAACTAATAGGCAAACATAATATTCTAAATGCAACAGCGGCATTAGCAGTTTGTATAAATCTTGGAATAAGAATTGACACAATTAAAAAAGCATTAAAAAATTTCTCTGGAGTTCAAAGAAGAATGACTAAAATATTTACTAAAGACAAAAATGAATTTTTCGATGATTATGCACATCACCCAACAGAAATTTCTTCTATCTTAGATGGCATTCAAGAAGTTTACAAAGACAGAAAAATAATTACTGTTTTTGAACCACATAGATATTCACGAGTAATATCTTTAAAACAAGATTTTTCTAGATCATTTGCAAAATCAGATTTAGTATTAATTTGCCCTATTTACGCTGCAGGAGAAAAGAAAAAATTCAATTTTAATTTGTTAAATTTTGCCAAATTAATATCTAAAAATTCCAATACTCAAGTAGTAATAATTAAAAATCAGAAAGATTTACTAAATTATTTTAAAAAAAATCTTATTAGCGATGAAATTATAATTGGTATGGGCGCTGGATCTATTTCACAATGGATGAGAGAACTCAAATTTAGTTTATGAATTTAAATACAAATATTTTAAAGAAAAAATTTGGAAGCAGTTTTATAAAAAACGAAAATTTATCAAAATACAGTTGGTTTAATCTTGGAGGACCAGCTGATGTTTTTTTTAGGCCAAAGGATAAGGATCAATTAATAAGTTTTTTAAATGAAATTAAAGAGAATAATTACAATCTTCATATTTTGGGAGCAGGCTCTAACACTTTAATTAGAGATACCGGTGTAAAAGGAGTAGTGATTAAATTAAGTTCTAACTTTTCAGAAATAAAATTATTAAAGAAAGATATTATCGAGGTTGGCGCTGCTACATTAGATAGAAAGATCGCAGATTTTGCAAAAGATAATGATATTAGCGGTATGGAATTTTTATCTTGTATACCTGGTTCAGTAGGTGGAGCAGTTATAATGAATAGCGGTTGTTATGGTTCAGATATTTCAAAAATTTTATTATCTATTAAAGTGGTTGATGATAAAGGCCATGAAAAACAAATAAAAAGTGATAAAATTAAATTTTTTTACAGAGGATCAGATCTTCCAAAAAATTATATAATATTATCAGTTACATTAAAAGGAGTTATTTCCTCAAAAAAAATTATTGAAAAAAAACAAGAAGAATTAATTCAAAGAAAAAAAAAATCACAACCTAGTCAAATAAAAACTGGGGGTAGTACATTTAAAAATACTAATGATAAACATGCATGGCAACTTATCAAAGAGTCAGGATGTGATAAATTTTTTATAGGGGACGCAAGCATTTCAGAAAAACATTGTAATTTTTTTATAAATAATGGAAAGGCGCGAACATCAGATATTGAAAAGTTAATTAATAAAGTGAGAAAAGAAGTAAAATTAAAAACTGGAGTGAATCTTGATCTAGAGATTAAAATTATTGGTGATGAAAAATAAAAAAGTTTTAGTTGTTCTTGGTGGTACATCTGGCGAAAGAGAAGTGAGCTTAGATAGTGGGAAAGCATGTATAAATGCTTTAAAAAAAAAGGGTTACAGAGTATCAACTTTTGATCCTAAAAAAAAACCACTTAATTTAATTGATAAAAATAAAACAGATATAATTTTCAATGCTCTTCATGGAAAAGATGGAGAGGACGGTGTTGCACAGAGTTACTTTGAGTACTTAAAAATTCCCTATACACATTCTGGAGTAATAAGTTCTTACAATTGTATGAATAAGATTATTTCAAAGGAAATATTCAAAAAAAATATGATCAAATCTCCAAAATATTTTGTTTTTGCGAAAAAAAATTATAATATATTAAAACTTAAAATACTTATTAAAAAAATTAAATTTAAATTTCCTAT
>MDTB01182470.1_pt1 | contig 15379 bp, 12 predicted proteins | sample 811161 | NCBI WGS metagenome assembly MDTB01 (sample SAMN05326650, study PRJNA326480) | marine metagenome | isolation source: seawater | place: Mediterranean Sea | collected 2009 | reverse complement strand
GCGCATAATGAGATGTTGTTAGGCCCGAATGACAAGGCTGCAAAGCCAGTTTCTGAAGAAGGCATGGTTCTGGTTTAAGCCAAACCTGAAGATTTATTTATGTCAAATCCCAAAATACAAGAAGAAGTCCGCCATACCCTGTCCATCCTTGTTGATGATGAGCCGGGGGTATTGGCGCGTGTCATAGGTCTGTTTTCTGGCCGTGGTTACAATATCGAAAGCCTGACGGTGGCTGGCGTTGATGAAAAGCATAAATTATCACGCATTTCAATTGTGACGCGCGGCACGCCAATGATAATTGAACAAGTTAAGGCCCAGCTTGATCGGATTATTCCTGTTCATTCGGTGCGAGACTTGACCGAACAAGGCCGTCATATTGAGCGTGAGCTAGTATTAATCAAAATAGCTAATACTGGTGAGTCGCGGATCGAAGCTCTCCGCATAGCTGATACCTTTCGTGCCAGAACGCTGGACAGCACACTTGAGTCTTTTGTCTTTGAAATCACAGGCAGCAGTTCTAAAATCACGGCATTTATAGAATTAATGCGGTCGCTGGGTGAATTAGAAGTTTCACGAACTGGTGTTTCTGCTATTTCTAGAGGTTCTGATATTGATATGCCTACCCAGCATCATATTGATATGAAATAATTTGACTAAATAATCTAATACATCAAGGAGAAAAATAATGCGCGTTTATTATGATAGAGATGCTAACGTCAATCTCATCAAATCAAAAAAGATTGTGATTGTCGGCTATGGTAGCCAAGGTCATGCTCATGCTGCTAACCTCAAGGATAGTGGTGCGGCTGATGTTGTTGTTGCGCTGCGTGAGGGGTCAGCATCTGCGCCGAAAGCAGAACAAGCTGGTTTCAAAGTCATGAATGTGGCGGAAGCAGCGGCTTGGGGTGATGTCATCATGATGCTTACTCCTGATGAATTACAGGCCGATATTTATGAGCAGGAAATTGCTGATAATATTCGCCCGAATGCCGCCATTGCCTTTGCCCATGGCTTGAATGTTCATTTTGATCTGATTGTTCCAGCCAAGGATATTGACGTGATCATGATTGCGCCGAAAGGCCCTGGCCATACTGTTCGCGGGGAATATGTCAAAGGTGGCGGTGTTCCATGTTTGCTGGCTGTCCATCAAGATGCCTCTGGCAATGCTCATGATGTTGGCCTGTCTTATGCTTCGGCTATTGGTGGCGGGCGGTCAGGCATTATCGAAACCAGCTTCAAACAAGAATGTGAAACTGATCTCTTTGGCGAGCAAGCGGTTTTGTGCGGCGGCTTATGTGAGCTGATTAAAGCTGGCTTTGATACATTAGTTGACGCAGGTTATGATCCTGAAATGGCATATTTTGAGTGTCTGCATGAAGTGAAGCTGATTGTTGACCTGATCTATGAGGGCGGTATTGCCAATATGAACTACTCCATTTCCAATACAGCAGAATATGGTGAATATGTATCAGGCCCGCGCGTCATCACCGATGAAACGCGCCAAGCTATGCGCGATATTCTGGCTGATATTCAATCGGGGAAGTTCACTCGTGACTGGATGCTGGAAAATAAAGCCCGCCAATCATCCTTCAAGGCTCAGCGCCGTCAGCATGCTGGCCACCGCATTGAAGCGGTTGGTGAGACTTTACGCGGCATGATGCCATGGATCGGGGCTAATCGTCTTGTTGATAAGTCGAAAAACTAATTATTACCTTGTGGCTGGATTTAGCCACATTTCTGTATTAAAAGAAAGTATCCAGCTCAGGTGAGTTGGATACTTGTGTTTTTAATTAGATTTTTGCAAGTTAGGTCAAAGATATAGTGAGAGGGCGGCGCTGCCGTTAAGCCAGTATGTTCAACATGATTCGCGGATTATTTTCCAATGATCTGGCTATTGATCTTGGAACCGCTAACACGCTTGTTTATGTTAGAGGTCAAGGTATTATTCTTAATGAGCCGTCAGTTGTTGCCATTGCCCAGGTGAAAGGCAAGCAACAAGTATTGGCTGTTGGTGACGAAGCGAAAGAAATGCTTGGTAAAACGCCTGGTAATATTCGGGCTATTCGGCCGATGGCAGATGGTGTGATTGCCGATTTTGAAGTCGCTGAGGAAATGATTAAGCACTTTATCCGCAAGGTAAATGGCAAAATGCCGTTATCCAGCCCGCAAGTGATTATTTGTGTGCCTTCTGGATCAACTGCGGTTGAGCGGCGAGCTATTCAGGAATCTGCCGAATCTGCCGGGGCGAGACGTGTCTATCTGATTGAGGAGCCAATGGCGGCGGCAATCGGTGCAGGCTTGCCGGTGACCGAGCCTTCTGGATCAATGGTTGTTGATATTGGTGGCGGCACGACTGAGGTTGCTATTCTGTCGCTTGGCAATATTGTTTACGCCCATTCTGTTAGGGTTGGCGGTGATAAGTTTGATGAAGCTTTGATCAGCTATATGCGGCGGACGCATAACTTGCTGATTGGTGAATCGACCGCAGAACGAATTAAAAAAGAAATTGGGGTGGCGCTAAAACCGCAAGGCTCAAGTGGCCGTAAAGAAAATGTCCGTGGTCGTGATCTGGTTAATGGGGTGCCCAAGGAAATCATCATTACTCAGTCGCAGGTTGCTGATGCGCTATCCGATTCTATTCGTCAGATTGTTGAGGGCGTTAAGGTGGCATTGGAACAAACGCCACCTGAACTAGCGGCCGATATTGTTGAAAAAGGGATTGTTCTGACAGGCGGTGGCGCCTTATTGAATGAAATCGACACAGTCATCAGGGAAGCAACAGGATTGCCTATCTCAATAGCTGATGATCCTTTGACTTGTGTGGCATTGGGTACCGGACGTTGCCTTGAAGAAATGAAAACGCTTCAGAATGTTCTGGTTGGAGCCTATTAAGGGGAAACGGCATTGGCTAAAATAGCGACTGATCGAAAGAAAAGCCGTCGATCAGCAGGCCTATTTACTCATCTGATCATTTTTCTGGTCTGTGTTGTTCTGATGCTAGCAGGCAAGGCAGATATCTCTGCCATGAACTCAGCTCGTGGCATTATTGCTGGATTTTTCGCGCCTATTGCTGAAATGGTGAGCGTGCCTTTCAGGGCTATTGGGATCATGGCTGATGGTATTGGTAATATAACGCAGTTGCGTGAAGAAAATATTGAGCTAAAAGAACAAGTAAGGCAACTTCAGCGCTGGCAGAACAAGTCTGAAATGCTGCTCGCGGAAAACCGCAAGCTAAGAGCTTTGAGCGATTTTCCTGTGCCAACGGGGATGAAATCCATCTCAGCGCGTATTGTTGCTATTAATGCTGATAGTTTTGCTCATTCGGTGATGATTGATGCCGGTGCTGAGCAAGGCATAAAGAAAGGCGCGACCGTAACCACCGAAGATGGGCTGGTCGGAATAGTCGTTGAGGCCGGACGGGTATATGCCCAAGTTTTGCTGATCACTGATCTCAATGCCATGATACCGGTGATCTTGTCTGATACGTCATGGCCTGTTATTGCTGCTGGCAATAACTCACATTTATTAGATTTGCAATTTGTGCCATCGCAAGCCAAACTTGAATTGGGTGAATTGGTGCAAACATCTGGCCATGGCGGGGTTCTGCCGGCTGGCTTGCCCGTTGGCCATGTTGTCCAGATCACTGAAAATTATATTCGTGTTGTGCCGGTTGTTGATATTCAGCGGCTCCGATTTGTAACCGTTCTGGTCTGGCCCGAAGAAAATGACATGCCATCAGATAACCTGTTTGAGCAGAGCTATTCACCGCTTCCTGATGAGGAAAATGAATTTAGCCTGGAAGGCATAAATGCCTTTGGTCAGCGCACAGGTGAGGCCGCAGAGGGAGATCAGTAAGATATGGTTATTGCCCCGTCCTCTCAATATTTTACGCTAGCGCATCAAATTATAGTGGCATCTATCCTCTTTGTGACCATGATGGTTGAAATATCGCTTGGGTATTTTACGGTCTTTCATGGGGCGACGCCTAAACTGCTGGTTGCTATGGTTTTCCTCATGGCGGTCTTTAACGAGGAGTACATTCATCTGGTGAACCTGGTTGTGATCGGGTTGATATTTGATTGCCTTCAGGGCGCGCCATTCGGCTATACGTCATCTGTTTTGGTGATAGTTAATATTATCAGTATTATTGGCAAGCGCCGCTTTAATTCAGAACTAATGTCGTATCTATGGCTTGATTTTGCTATGGTTATGGCCGTTGTCATGATGTATTGCTGGATGTGCATTACCGTTTATTATCAGTCTGTTCCAGCAGCCAAGCCTTTGATTTTTCAATATAGCTCATCTGTATTACTTTTTCCGGTCATTATATTCTTGTTTCAGGGCATACTTTATCTGGTTGAAATTGTAGGCAGGCTGAGATGATTACCCGCAAAGCAAAACAATTTGAACGATCTTTGTCACGGCGCTCATTGCTTATCGGTGGGGGACAAGCGGTGCTGACGTCTCTATTGGTTGGGCGGTTATTTTATTTGCAAGTTGTTGAATCCAGTCAGTACGAAGCTCTGTCAGACCGCAATCGGTTTGATTATGTGATTATACCGCCATCGCGTGGCCGCATTTTTGATGCTAAAGGTCGCTTGCTCGCCGGCAATGCTGAGGCTTATGCCTTGAAGATTATTCCGCAATTTACTGATGATTTGTATCAATCTTTACGCGCCTTATCTGAATTTGTAACTCTGGATGATGCCTTGATTGCTGATCTTATGGAAGATGCTGAACGCCAGCCATCTTTCTTGCCGCTTACCATTCGTGATGATTTAACCCAGCGTGAAGTTGCGCGGGTTGTGGTGCGGTCGCCTGAATTGCCAGGGGTGAGTTTTGACCGGATCGAAAAGCGGATTTACCCTCAGGGATTATTGACTGGTCATTTGACGGGATATGTTGGCAGGATTACCAAAGAAGATATTGACCAAGGTCGCGCGCTTCCTGAACTTATTAATATCCGAAATGGGAAATCGGGGATTGAATATGCGTTTGAAAATGATCTGCGCGGTGAGCCGGGGCGTGAGCAGGTTCTGGTTAATGCGCTAGGGCGGCCGATTAAAAAATCGGTTAAGGAACAGCCGGTATCTGGAAAAGATATCAATCTTACCATTGATATTAATCTGCAATCTTATGCGGCCAGTATTTTGAAACGTGGGCGCAACAAACCGCTTTCCATGAAATCTGCCAAGGTACAACGCGCTATCTCCAATGATCCGGAATTGGGAGAAGTCTTAAGTGGCTCAGATGGTCTTGTTTTTGAAGACCCTAAAGGCCGAGTCGTGCCGTCGGAAACAGGTTCTGTTGTGGTTATAGATGTGCAGACAGGCGCGATCAAGGCGATGCTATCAACGCCAACCTTTGATCCTAATATTTTGTCTGGACGCATAAGCCACAAGGAATGGAATAAGCTGGTTAATCATCCGCGCACGCCATTGCTGGATCGCTGTATTAAAGGCCAATATGCCCCTGGCTCAACCTTTAAGATGATTGTTGCTTTAGCTGCTCTTGAGGCTGGCATTATTAGCGATTCAAGCACGTTTTTCTGCCCCGGGCATAAGGAATTAGGCAACGCCAAGTTTCATTGCTGGAGAAAACCTGGCCATGGCAGGGTCAATATTGTTCAGGCGCTGGAGCAATCCTGTGATGTGTTTTTCTATGAGCTTGCCTTAAAAACCGGCATTAAGCGTATTGCCAGCATGTCAAAACGCTTTGGTTTAGGTGATGAAACCGCAATTATGATCCCGGGGGAGAAAACAGGTCTAATTCCTGATAAAGAATGGAAGCAAAAAAATATTGGTGAGTCATGGACGCCGGGTGAGACAGTCGTTGCCTCAATCGGCCAAGGTTATGTTCTGGCGACGCCCATTCAGTTAGCGGTAATGACGGCACGAATTGCTCATGGCGAAAATCAAATCATACCAGTTCTGCGAGAAGAACAGAAAACAACTGACAATGATAAGATGGGTGTTTCTGCGTCCTCTATGGCTATTATCCGGCGCGGTATGGATGCGGTTGTGAACGGCAAAAAAGGGACGGCGAGAAATTATAAGCTGGATTTAGATGGTATTGCCATGGCTGGCAAAACAGGAACTGTTCAGGTCAAGCGCATCACCAAAGCAGAACGTGAACGCGGTATTGTTGATAATATGGATAGACCGTGGAAGTTTCGTGATCATGCGCTATTTACGGGATATGCGCCGCTGGATAATCCGAAATATGCGGTTGCTGTTGTTGTTGAACATGGCGGTAGCGGGTCGAGTGGCGCGGCGCCAATTGCTCGTGATATCCTGACGTATATCTTTGAGCAGGGCATATGAAACAGATTATCCGCCCCCGACATAAACCGACCTTTAGCACACCATTGCATAGTCAAAATAGTGGTGACAGGCATTGGTTCTGGACAACGCCATGGCTGATGATTTTGATCATTGGTCTGATTGGCATAGTTGGTGTATTGGCGCTTTATTCGGCGGCGCATGGGGCGTGGAGACCTTGGGCTATGATGCATAGCATAAGGATCGGCATTGGCTTTATATTGATGCTGGTCGTTGCTATGTTTCCCATCGATTTTATCAGAAAATATGCCCTACTATGGTGGGTAGGCGCTGTTATTTTGCTCGCGATATTAGAGGTTTTGGGGACAGGCAATGGGGTGCAGAGATGGTTTTCTGTCGGCGGCTTTAATCTGCAACCATCCGAGCCAGCTAAATTGGCGGTAATCGTCATGCTGGCAGCGTATTTCCATGATATATATTCAGAATCGATGCGCTATTTGCGAACCTATATTCCGGTTATTGCTATCGTTGGCATTCCTTTTATTCAGGTCTTATTGCAACCTGATCTGGGGACGTCATTGATGTTGGTGCTTTCGGCAGCTGTCTTGGTTTTTGTCGCTGGTATTCCGCGCTGGATGGTTGTCTCCACAATCGGATTAATCATGGCGGCGGTTCCTATTGGCTGGTCAATGCTATATCCCTATCAGAAAAGCCGCATTATGGTTTTCCTCAATCCTGATTTGGATGCTCTTGGCGCCGGCTATCAGGTAACACAATCTAAAATCGCGTTAGGAAGCGGCGGGGTTGTTGGTAAAGGCTATCTGCAAGGAAGCCAAAGCCATTTGGAATTTTTACCCGAACGGCAGACAGATTTCATCTTCACCATGATTGGTGAGGAGTTTGGGTTTTTTGGCTGTCTTTATGTCATCGGGCTTTATTCCGGGCTGATTTTTCTGTTATTGAAATATAGCTTTTCGGTAGGGACGACGTTTTCGCGCTTGTTGATTATTGGTGTTGCCGCGATGATCAGTTTTTATGTCACGGTCAATATTGGCATGGTATCTGGTATTCTGCCTGTTGTTGGGGCGCCATTACCGTTGATCTCATATGGTGGAACGGCCATGCTGACGGTGTTTTTGGGACTTGGTTTAGTCATAAGCGCGATGCGAAATGATAAGGAAATTAAGGATTAATGGCTTTATCTAAACGTCCTCGCCAAACGCTTTACCCGAAAACGAGATTACGCCTTTCGCTTACCCCCGCCATTCGTCAGTCGCTGCAGATGATGTCATGGCGCAATCATCAGATCACGCCTTTTATCCGAGATATTGCCGCAGATAACCCTTTCCTTGATATTCGCTATCCTGCCGCGTCAGAACCTCGCCAGACGGCTAATCAGATGGCTAATCAGGCGGATATCCCAACTGATTTTCCGTTCTCATCAGCCATGGCAACAGATCGGCCAGATATATCCCTTCATGCGCATATCATGGCAGAGATTGGGCTTTTATTTCCGCTAGGGCTATCACGCTCTGTTGCGATGGCGTTGGTGGCACATATTACGCCTGCTGGCTGGTTAGATGATGATGCCAGGCATACTGCCGCCAGATATGGCATTAGTGGTGATGCGTATCCAGCCTTGCTGGAGAAGTTGCAGAGGATTGAACCCGCAGGTCTGTTTGCCCGGAATCTGACAGAATGCCTGTCCTTACAGCTCAAAGATCGGGGCGCATATGATCGTGATATGCAACAGCTGTTATCATATTTGCCTGTGCTGGTGGATGAAGGCATAGATGGTCTGGCGCATAAAACAGGTTTAAATCCTGATCTGCTTGAGCAGCTTCTTAAACAAATTCGCCAGCTCGACCCTAAACCGGGGGCAAGGTTTAGCATTGATGATGGTGATATCTTTCACCCTGATCTTATTATCACAAAAACAGATGATGGTTATGATGTGGCGGTTAATGCCTCAACCTTGCCAAGCATCACGGTGGCAGCAGATATCACAGCTGATAAAGCGCTAAAGCCGATCTTGCAAAAGGCGAAAGCCGAAGCGGCGGCATTGCAAGCGGCGCTTACCGCCCGCACGAACCTGCTGACGGCATTAACTGGCTTTGCCGCAACCCGGCAATCTCAATTCCTGGCAAGTGGTGACGATAAGCTTGTGCCACTGACTATGGCTGAATCAGCCCAGCATCTGAATTGTCATCCAAGCACAATCACGCGGCTTGTTAAAGATAAGTTAGTGGCAACTCCGCGCGGGATTATTCCATTATCACATTTTTTTAGCCCTGCCATAACGCGCGCTGATGGCATAGCTGTCGCCAGCAGGGCGGTCACCGCAACCATCATTGGGCTTATTATGGCTGAGGATAAACTGGCACCGCTTAGTGATGCTAATATTGCTGATGCCATAACCGCCCGGCACGGCGTCACCCTTACCCCACGGGCGATTGCTAAACACCGTGCCAAGCATCATATTGCTAAAGCCCCTAATCGAAAAATTAAGCCCCAAAAGATTAAGCCCAAAAAAATTAAGCCCCGAAAGGTTATGTCTAAAAGAGTTCAGTCCAAAAACATCATGCATTAAGTCTGGTTATGCTAGCTGCTCTTGTTTTTTAATCTCTTTTTCAAACTCACGCAGGCGTTTGTAAACACTGGCCAATTCAATAATTGTTGGCCATGATTTCAAGAGATACTGCATACTGCCCTCAACCCGGCCAAAGGCACGAATAATCTGCTGCATCACCCCTAACGTAATCACCCCGGCAACAATGGCAGGCGCCAGAAAGACATAGGCGCTAAGCACATTTGCTTGCAGATACGCAATCCTGCCGACATTAAAATAGAGGTAGCGTATATAGCTGGTGAAATGGATACTGCGGACATCATAGAAAAGCTCATCAATGCTTTTCGGGCGAATAGTGTCATCATCTTCGGCGATCACAAGAATCTTCCGATAGGCGGCTTCTTTCTTTTGCAGATCATATTCAATACCAACCAGCCGCAGCAACCAACCAAGGGCGATTAAGAAAATTGTACCGCCAATGCTCCATATCAGGGCACCGGTAACAAGCCCATATTCCCATTCGCCAAAGAAGAAAATCGGAATACCGATAGATAGCCCGATCAAGATGGGGAAAAACTCTATCAATATCATCAGGGATTCGATAAGGCTGGTGCCTAGCGTTTCCATAATCCGGCTAAACTTAATGGTATCTTCTTGAACCCGTTGCGCCGCGCCCTCAATTTTTCGGGCTCGATCATAAACGCTATGATACCATTCCACCATAGAGGCGCGCCACCGAAACAGAAAATGTGAGGTGAAATAACTGACCAGAACGGCAACCAAAACATAGATACCAGCCAAGGTCACAAAAGATAGCAAGCTCGCCCAATATTCTTGTATCGTGATTGCATTTGGTGTGGCAAGGGCGGTCTGGATCATGTCATAAAACTCACCAAACCATCCATTGATCAGGACATCAATTTGCACTTGAAACCATAATGATAAAAGAATAAAGGCAGACCCTCCCCATGCCCACAATGCCCATTCACGCGATTTGAAAAACCTAAACATATCTCATCCCTATTCTATCTGTATCAGCGATTGTATTTGATTATAATCGGATTGATTAGTAACTGTTAGCTTTGATTAAGCCGTGTAGTGGAATAGCCATCACGCAATGCAATAATCTCAATACTGCCGCCGATTGTTTTCATATGATCGGCGCCTATAATCTCATCGGCTTTGTAGTCGCCACCTTTGACAAGGATATCGGGATTAAGTCCGGTAATAAGCTCAATTGGGGTGTCTTCTTCAAATATAATGACAGCATCAACACTCGCCAGCGCGGCGAGCGCGCTAACCCTGTCAGTCTCATTTTGATAAGGGCGATGGACGCCTTTAAGCCGCTTTGTTGAGGCATCACTATTAAGCCCAACAATCAGCCGATCACCTTTAGCGCGTGCTGTCTGGAGGAGCCAGATATGCCCAGGGTGCAGGCAATCAAAACAGCCATTAGTGAAAACAATGCGGTCGCCTTGCGCCTTCCATTCTTTGATCTGATCGGCAAGATGGCCAGGCTCAAATGGCGGTATTTGCTGATTTGCCGCTAATATCTCACCCGGCGTTACCGTCGCCGTGCCTGATTTAGCAACGACAATTCCAGCCGCTATATTGGCCAAAATAGCGGCATCTACAACCGAAGCACCAGCGCTGAACGCCGCCCCTAAGAGAGCAATAACCGTATCGCCAGCACCTGATACATCAAACACTGATCGGGCAAAGCTATGCGAGTGAAACGGCGGATTATCCTGCTGGCTAACGAGAATACCATCAGCGCTTAATGTGGTGATCATGGTATTAATGGATGTCTGACTTAACAGGTTTTGTGCAATCTCATCAATCACCTGACTGTCAATACTATCAGGTATAGCGATGTTGTGGTTAAGGCAGAAGCGATCAAACTCAGCCAGATTTGGCGTCAAAATATCTACCCCATCATAAAGGCTGATCTGCGGCTGTTTCGGATCGGCAAGAACTTTGAACATATCGCGCTTAGGGTGACTGATAATGGCTTTCATAATTGGCGGCTGAATAACGCCTTTATCATAGTCGGAAATAATCACCATATCGGCATTATCCAGTGTCGCCTGAATGATTGATATCATCTCCATCAAGCTGTTGCCGTTTATTGGCCTCGCCAATTCATCATCAACCCGCAATAACTGATGGCCTTTAGCCATAAAACGGGTTTTCGTCGTTGTCGGCCTTAATGGGTCAGCAATCAGATGCGCGGTAATAGCAGGTTCTTCGGATAGATAATGCAGCAGCATATCTCTTGCGCCATCGTCACCGGTAACCCCGATAAGCGTGACCTGCCCCCCCAAATGCGCCAGATTACGCGCAACATTGGATGCTCCTCCCGGCATATGGCTTGTGCTTTGATGCGCCAGAATAGGGATCGGCGCTTCGGGTGATATGCGGCCAACAGAACCATCGACAAAAGTATCCAACATGACATCACCTATCACAACAATATGGCGATGTTGCATGTCACTCAATATGGTGGCGGCGTGGTCTGCTGATAAGCGATTTTGATCTGTCACGATTTTCCCTTTTCGCGATTACGATAGGTTGTGGCGCCATCGGTTATTGATTTTGTGTCGGCGCGCACAACTGCTAGCGCATTATCCTCAACGTCAGTAGTAATCGTGCTGCCAGCACCAACCATAGCCCCCGCCCCAATATTAACAGGCGCAACAAGTGCTGAATTAGACCCAATAAATGCCGCCGCTCCAATTCGCGTCATCGACTTGCGGATACCATTATAATTGCAGGTAATGGTGCCGGCGCCAATATTAGCATCAGCACCAATCTCGGCATCGCCAAGATAGGTCAGATGATTAGCCTTTGCCATCGCCCCCATCGTGATATTCTTTGTCTCAACGAAGTTTCCAATCTTGACGCCTTCTTCTAAAACTGTTCCCGGACGTAGTCTTGCATAAGGCCCGATTACCGCGCAGGCGCCGATATCAGCGCCTTCAATGTGGCTAAAAGATTTGATCTCTGCCCCATTTGCAATCCGCACATCAGGCCCGATCACAACATGCGGATAGATAATCACATCCTCAGCAATTTGTGCATTGGCGCTTAAATATACGGTGTCAGGATCAATCAGTGTTACCCCATCTATCATTGCTTTATGGCGAAGCCGCTTTTGAATAATGGCCTCAGCCTTGGCCAGATCAACGCGATTATTTATCCCCATAACATTTTCTTCTGTCGCCATCACGCAGCCAACAGAATGGCCAGCTTGATAGGCGGCGCTGATAATATCGGTGAGAAACTTCTCACCCGTTTGCGCATTGAAGCCAATCTTTTCCAAGAGATCAAATAAGAGGGGCATCCGCACCGCCATCATGCCGCTATTGCATAGGCTGATAGCGCGGGTTTTTGCATCGGCGGCTTTGTCCTCAACAATGGCAGAGATTGATTGTTTGTCATCTTGAATGAGCCTGCCATAACCGCTTGGATCATCCGCTTCAAAGCCAAGGCAACAGATATCATGACCATCTTCAGAAATGCCGTTAACAAGGGCATAAAACTCATCAGCCGAAACAAGCGGCGTATCAGCAAAAGCAATAACAGCAATACCGTCATGATGCTTTAATGTGTCTGCCGATGCCGCAACCGCATGGCCAGTTCCAAGTGGCGGGTCTTGTATCACCGCCTGAATTGGGCATGGATACGCATCTTTCATGGCATTGACATGATCGCTGACCTGGCTGCCATCAGTGCCAACTACAATCACGGCATCGCTGGCATTGGCTGTTATCGCGCTGTCCAGCACCCAGTTAAGCAGCGGTTTGCCGCCCAGTCGGTGTAGAGGTTTGGCCAGGCTAGAGCGCATTCTAGTGCCTTTGCCTGCAGCAAGGATGATCGCTGTAAAAGTCATGCCCGATTATATGATCTAAACACGGTTATGAAAAGAGGAATGCGATATTGCATATTTAGCCGCAAACAGAGTATATATGGGAACTCGTTTTATGTGTAAAATCAAAGGAGCAAGCCATGTGCGGTATTATCGGCACAATTGGATATCCTGATGCGGCAGATGCTTTGCTTCAAGGATTACGGCGGCTGGAATATCGAGGCTATGATTCTGCTGGTATCGCCTTGCAAAAAGACGCGGGATTTGCCGTTCGCCGCGCTGTTGGTAAGCTCAATGCGCTGGCAGGGGTTATGCATGAAAGCCCGCTTCATGGCACAACAGGCATTGGCCATACGCGCTGGGCGACTCATGGTGAGGTCAATCTTGCTAATGCCCATCCGATGATGTCAGGTGACCGTGTTGCCGTCGTCCATAATGGTATTATTGAAAATCACCGCATATTGAGAGATACGCTGACGGCAAAGGGCTATCAGTTTCAAAGCCAGACTGATACTGAGGTTCTGGCGCATCTGTTCGCTGATGCGCTGGACCACGCGCCGTCATTGATGGCCGCAACCGAAGTCGTGATTGCTCAGATTGAGGGGGCTTATGCCTTTGCTGTGATGGCGGCTGACTATCCTGATCAGCTAGCGATTGCCAGACAAGCCTCACCCTTGGCGATAGGTCTGTCGGATGATGCGATGTTTGTTGGCTCTGATGCGATTGCGATGGGGGATGTGACCCAGCGTGTGATGTTCCTCAAAGATGGCGATTATGGTGTGCTTTCGCGGCAGGATGTGGCGATAAAAGACGCTAAAGGCCAGATCGCAAACCGTGATGTCACCATCGTTGCGGCAAATCCGGGGCTGGTGACGAAAGAAGGCTATCATCATTTTATGGAAAAAGAGATCCATGAGCAGCCCGATACTGTCATGCATACGCTTGGGGCATTTACCGATGCTGATGGGGCGTTTGCCTTGCCGCAAGAGGTCAATTTTGCGGATATGACCGGGCTTGCCTATCTAGCCGCTGGAACCAGTTATATTGCTGGTCTGATCGGCCGCTATTGGATGGAAGAACTTGCAGATTTGCCAGTAGTGACGGAAATTGCGTCGGAGTTTCGTTATCGGCATCCGTCGTATCGCCAGATCAGCCTGGCCATGGGAATATCGCAGTCGGGGGAGTCTCTAGATACGTTGATGGCACTTCGCTATATGGCAGATAAAGGCGTTGATACCGCCGCCTTGGTCAATGTCGAAACCTCGACCATGGCAAGGGAGGCAAGTGGCTATCTGTTGACACGGGCAGGGCCTGAAATTGGTGTTGCCAGCACCAAATCTTATATGGCTCAGCTGACGGTATTGTTAGTTCTGGCAACCGTAGCTGGGCATCAGCGCGGTATCTTGAATGATAAAAGGCGCCTGGAAATTGAGCAAATGTTGGCTAGAGTGCCACGGCTTATTGGTGAGGCGATGGCGGCAACTTCGGCGATAAAACAGATTGTGCCGCGCTTGGCGCAGGCGCGATCATGCCTCTATTTAGGGCGCGGAACGCTTTATCCTGTCGCCATGGAAGGCGCGTTAAAATTGAAAGAGCTAAGCTATATTCATGCTGAGGCCTATGCCTCGGGTGAGATGAAGCATGGCCCTATTGCGCTGATTGAGGATGGCTTGCCGGTGGTGGCGTTGCTGGCCGATGATGAGCATCTGTTGAAGTCGATCAGCAATGTGCTTGAGGCCAAGGCGCGAGGCGCCGATGTGATCATTATTGCCACCGAAAGTGCCGCCCAAAAAGCCAGGGATGAGATCGGTAGGTTGAACGGCAATATCATCACCGTGCCAGATTGTGATGCGCTAATCGCGCCGATGGTGCTGAGCTTGCCTATTCAGTGTCTGGCCTATATGACGGCGGTGCATAAGGGAACAGATGTTGACCAACCGCGCAATCTGGCTAAGTCTGTGACCGTGGAGTAAATGGAGTTGAATATGCCTATTTCCTCAGATTCACTATTAAACAATCTTTTTCTAATGACATTTTTTCAAAACGGAATAAACCATCTCACCTTTAGAAAACTGTGTGGTCAGAAATGGTATTAAGTTACGAGAAAAAATTCAGAGGGAGATGATATTTGACTACATACAACACATCTTCTGACTCTGCTAATACAATGATTAGGGCATTTTTAACAAAAATTGGTGAGGAATACTTAGGTCACCCCTTCAATACAAGTAGGGGAAAAGGGAAGGAAATTTGGACTAGAATTAAAGAAAAAACGTTTGATAAAAAATGTGCTTTTTGTGGGTCATTATCTGATAATTTAACCATGGAACATCTAATTATGTTCAACCGTGACCAATGTGGGTTACCTCATCCAGGTAATATTGTCCCTTGCTGTAAATCGTGTAATAAACGTCGCCGCCATTCAGATACAAAAAAATATTATGATTGGGTAGAGCAACTGGAAGCAGTCTGTGAAACTAATGAAGAATTAAAAATAAAGAAAAAAAAGATACTCAAGCATATAAAAGATGAAAAATATCCAGACTTAACTGATGATGAAGTAAATGCATTAAAAGCGGTTGCGATGAGTCTATATGAGAGAACATCATCCGAGTTAGAAAAATCTATAAGTTTATTCAATGATATTGATAAAACATTGGT
>MDTB01082388.1_pt1 | contig 15379 bp, 15 predicted proteins | sample 811161 | NCBI WGS metagenome assembly MDTB01 (sample SAMN05326650, study PRJNA326480) | marine metagenome | isolation source: seawater | place: Mediterranean Sea | collected 2009 | reverse complement strand
ATTTTCTTTTACTTAATTTCATAGAATTAGTTTAATATATTAAAGAAATGAAAACAATTTTTTTGTTATTTCTAACAATTTATATTGCTTACTATCTATTTAGACCAGTAACTGAAAAAGAGATAAAAAAATTTAATGACCCAGATAATTGGTCAAACATGGGGTTTTAAAGCATTCAAGTGTTCTATTATACTTTCAGACAAAGCTTGTAAATCATAACCACCCTCCAGAAAAGAAATAACTCTGCCTTGTGAATGTGTGTTAGCAATATCGATAATATTTTTTGTGATTTTATAAAAATCCTCAGACTCTAAATTTATGTTAGCTAAAGGATCTCTTTTATGAGCATCAAAGCCTGCTGAAATTAAAATTACCTCAGGTTTAAATTTATCAATAGCTCTAAGAACTTTTTGATCAAATATTGCTATAAACTCTTTACTTTTAGTATCAGCTTTTAAAGTTGCATTGAAAATATTTCCTACTCCAGTTTCATTTTCTGCTCCTGTTCCTGGAAACAAAGGAAATTCATGAGAAGAACCGTATGCAACTGTTTGATCTTCATAAAAAATTTCTTGGGTTCCGTTACCGTGATGGACATCAAAATCTATTATAGCTAGTTTATTTACATCATAATGATTTTGTAAATATCTTGCTGAAACAGCAATATTATTAATATAACAAAATCCATTAGCTCTTTCAGTTTCAGCATGATGACCAGGAGGTCTGACTGCACAAAATACTCTTTCATTTTTTTTCATTAGATCATTAGCAGCAGCAATACCAGCTCCACACGATCTTAAAATTGCATTTTTGCTATTTGGGCATAGCATGGTATCGGCATAAGGTTCTTTTTCTACACCTATAACTCCGTCTTTAGGAATATTGGAAAAAATTTGCTCTATATGTTTTTTTGGATGAACCAATGAAACAGTTTCTAAATCAGCTATTGGTGCTTCTCTAAAATCTACATTTAAATTTGAGGATTTTATTGAGCTAACAATACTCTCTAATCTTTCTTTTCTCTCTGGGTGACCATGACCATTAAATTTTTTTAAACAATCATTATGAGTATAAACAATCATAAATATTTATTTAAAGCATTAGCTGCTAGAGAAGAAGAAGAATTGTTAGTTTTAAAATTTTTTAAAATCATCTGAGTTTTTGATACTTGTTCCTCTATCTTTTTGGGATTGTCTATATAATCAGAAACAACATTAAATATATTTTTGGCGTTGCAATTAGATTGCAGTAATTCTGGTATAATTTCCTCCTCAGCAGCAATATTAATAATATTTGCAAATTTAGTTTTTACCAACATTCTAATAATCAAAAAATTTATGAAACCCATCTTATATAAAATTATGGAAGGTATTTTAGCATTGCATATTTCTAAAGATACAGTTCCTGATTTAGAAACTGCAAATATTGATTTTTTTAAAATGTGATTTTTAATTTTATTATCACTAATCACTTGACTATTGTTTAAATCATTTTTTTTTATATGTGATAAAATTAAATCTGAATATTCTCTTGTAGAATGAAAAACATATGTAAAGTCTTTATACTTTTCATTCATGAGTTTAATAAAATTTGACAGGATGGGCATTAAAACATCTATTTCTGACTTTCGACTACCAGCAAAAACTGAAATTAATGCTTTGTTCTTGCCTAGAATTTGATTGATATCAATTGCACTTTGAGATGTTGAGTCTAATAAAGGATGACCAACAAACTCATGGCTTACATTTTCTTTTTCAAAATAAGCTTTTTCAAAATTGAACAATAAAAGAATATGATCAATAAATTTTTTAATCTTTTTAACCCTGCCTTCTCTCCAAACCCATACTTGTGGAGCTACATAATGGATATTTTTTATATTTGCATTTTTTATTTTTACTTTTTCAGCCACTCTTAAAGTAAAATCAGGACTATCTACTGTAAATAATATATCAGGATTGAAATTTTCTATTGCTTTAACTGTTTCATTTATTTTTCTTTTAATTTTAAAAATATTTAATATTACGTTAGTAAAACCTAGGTAGGTTATTTCTTTAAGATTATAAATAGATTTAATCCCTAATTTTTTGAGATTTTCACCTCCGACTGATAAATATTCAATATTTGAATTTATTTTTTTTAATTTTTCTATAACTTCTGATGCAAGTTTATCACCTGAAGCCTCTCCTGTTAAAATAAATATTTTTTTCACTTCTGAAGCCTCCAAATAGATCCCTCATCTGTCAAAAGAAAAACTTTTCCCGTACTATTTTGGATTTCAATGTCTCTAATTCTTCCTATAGTTCCTTTAAATATAATTTCTTCTTTAATAAATTCATTCTCTTTAAATTTTATTTTTCTAAGAGATTGATCAAGAAGTGAGGTTATTAAAGCAAAGCCATTCCATTCTTTAAATTCATTTCCATTATAAATAACCATAGAGCTTACTGCGATCGATGGTACCCAATATTTTATGGCTTTTGTGAAACCTGGCATCCACTTTGGACCTATTTTAGTACCTGTATAATTGGTTCCACCCCATCCTAAAATTTTCCATCCATAATTTTCACCATATTTGACTTCGCCAAACCAATCGCCTCCTTTTGCTCCATGATTAGTTAAATAAATTTTGTTATCAAAAGAAGATAGTGCCATGCCTTGAGGATTTCTCACTCCTATTTGAAAAATTTCCGGAAGCCAGTCATTTTTATCTTTGTATTTAGGATTATCTTTTGGAATTTTACCATTCAAATGAATTCTTATAATGCTTCCTGGGTGTTTGCTTGGATCTTGAGCAATCATTCCCTGACCTCTTTCTCCAACTGATGCGAAAAGAAAATTATTTTTAATAACTAACCTTGATCCAAAATGGTAACCTGAACGTATGGGGGGATGTGCTCGAAAAATATTCTTAAAATCTAATATATTTTCATCAAATTTTGCAGAAGCAACTGAAGTGCTTGAATAGCCTTTTTTTAAATTTTCAGAGTATGATACAAAAACCTGATCATTGTAATAAAGAACCTCTAGCAAACCTCCTTGACCGTCCTCTAAGATATTTAAATTATGTTCAACTTGTTTTATCTTTTTATTTTTTAAATCAATTAATAAAATATTACCTGATTTTTGAGATACTATTACTTTATTATTATCAACGAAAGAAAGGCTCCATGGACTTTTTAATCCAGAGATTACTTTCTCAAGTTTAAAATCAGTAGACAATGCATGAAAAGATTGCATTAAAAAAAATATAATTAAAATTATTTTTTTCATTTTATATAAATAAATATTTTATTTTTGTTTGCAAATTCGATTGATTTTTTTTTATCTAAAAAGATGTTCTTTTTATGTTTTAGAACAACACCTTTTAAGCCAATTGCCTTGCAGTGTTTAAAAGTATTTAAACCAACAGTTGGTAAATCTACTCGTAGGTCTTGTTTTTTTTTTGGAAATTTTACAAGAACTCCTCTTTCATTATTTTTTTTCTTCTTAATTCTTTTTAATAATTTCTTTGTTCCCTCTTGTTTTTCAAGAAAAATTTTATTATCTCTACTTATTGCGCTTTGAATGTGACTATATTGATTTGATTTATTTAACGCTTTTATTGCATTATTAATATCCATTTTATCTTTTTTATCAGGGCGATATTTAGAGTAATTTCCTTTCGATAAATTAAGCTCAGGTGTGAATATAGTAGAGCTAACTGTCATTATTTTTTCTTCTTTTAGAATATTAATAATCTCTTTTAAAAGAGCCACATCGCCAAGTTTTGATTTTTTAATAATTCTTGGAATATAATAAATGCCTTTAAAGTCTAGTTTAATTTTAGCAAAATTTGGTTTTTGAACTTTTCCAGCGAATAATACTTTTTTACAATTATTTTTTTTTAAAGTTGAGATAATTTTACCAAATTGTCCTACTGATAATGAATATGAATTTTTATCTTTCTTAAAAAATTTTTTTTTAGTTAAATCAATTATAAGATATTTTTTTTTATCTTTAATTTTTTTGTAAATATATTTTGGAAAATTTGTCTCTCCAAAAATTAGGCCAATCATAATTTAATTTTGCGGTGAACAAATGGGTCTTTTTTTATCTTTTTCAATAAATCTTATTACTTCTAAAACTAGTTCATTATCTTTATATTCTCCATTAATTTTACTTAAATTTTCATGTAAATTTTTTGAAGAAAAAATTTCTTTATAAGCTTTATCTAATCCTATTATCTTCTTGTTATCATATTTTTTTCTACGTAGGCCAATAAGGTTAAGTCCTTGTAAATAATTTCTGTTTCCAATAGATAATGCGAATGGAGTTACGTCTTTTAAAACTCCAGTCATTCCACCAATCATTGCAAGTCTTCCTATTCTAGTGAATTGTTGTACCGCTGAATTACCTCCAATTACTACTGAATCTTCTATAGTAACGTGACCACCTAAAGGTACATTATTTGCTATAATTACATTGTCTCCAATTTTACAATCATGAGCAATATGTGAAGAAATCATTAATAAACAATTGTTTCCTATTATAGTTTTAGAACCACCACCTTCTGTACCAGGGTTTATGGTTACATACTCTCGAATAATATTTTGATCTCCTATAAATAAAGAATTTTTTTCATTTTTAAATTTTAGATCTTGAGGTTGAGTTCCTAAACTAGCAAATGGAAATATTTTAGTCCCTTTTCCTATTTTAGTACTTCCTTCAATGTGAACATTGGAGATTAATTCAACATTATCTGACAGTTCCACTTCAGGCCCTACATAACAAAATGGTCCAATTTTTACTGTTTTAGAAATTTTTGCCCTTTTATCAATTACGCTTGAATTATGTATCATTTTTTTCTATCTACTATTGTAGCTGACCACTCTGCATCTGCCATTCTTTTACCTTCAACTTTAGCAGTTCCTTTATATTTCCAAACCCTGCCGTGTGATCTTACAGCTTCTATTTCTAAATGTAGTTCACAATCAGGGATCACTGGATTTCTAAATCTTGCTTTATCAACACCCATTAAATAAACTAATTTATCTGCGTATTCTTTTGGATCGATGCCGTGCGCTGTTAAGGCTGCAGCAGCTTGACCAAAAGCCTCGACTATTAAAACACCTGGCATTACAGGTTGTCCTGGAAAATGTCCTTGAACATAGAAACCGTTTTTTTTTACATACATAATTGCTGTCGCTGACTTCAATGGGACAATGTTGGTTAATTTATCGATTAAAAGCATTGGCTCTCTGTGAGGCAAAAGTTTTTCAATGTCTTTTTTATTTAATTCAATTTTACTCATCTTTATTTTTTTTTAAAAATTCTCTCAATGGAATGGCTGGGTAACCCATTACAACTTGATTGTCTTCAATATCTTTCACGACACCGCTACCTCCACCTATTTTAACATTGTTTCCAATTTTAAGATGCCCGGAAACTCCAGCTTGACCACCAATTGAAACATTATCACCGATAATCGCACTTCCAGCAAAACCTACTTGACCAGCAATCATACAATTTGATCCAATCTTTACATTATGTGCAACATGCACTTGATTATCTAAATAGGTGTTTTGACCTATAACTGTATCATCAATTGAGCCTCTATCTATTGTACAGCCCGAGGCTATCTCGACAAAGTCATCTATTACAACCTTTCCAATATGAGGAAATTTAATATTTTTTCCTTTTATTGGAATAAAACCAAAACCTTTTTGTCCAATCTTACAACCATCTTGTATCATAACTCCATTTCCAATAATTGAATTTTTAATTATAACTCCTGATCCAATTACGCAATTTTTTCCAATTTCCACATTGCTTTCAATTATTGTGTTAGAACCAATTATTGAACTTGTACCAATTTTTACATTTTTACCAACTAAAACATTATTACCAAATCTAACCTTGTTAAATTTTATTTTTTTCGGGTCTCTAAGCAATAAATCAGGATAATCTATTTCTGCACTTGGGTATATCAATCTTGTGACTCTAGCTAGCTCTAACAATACATTTTTTACAACTACAATATTAAAATTTTTAGGTAACAAATTTTTTAGTTTTTCCGAAGTTATACAAACACTGGATTTTGAATCATTAATTTTATTTTTATATTTTGTTGACTCAAAAAAGGTTATATCTTTATTACCTGCTTTATTTAATGGTTGGATGGAATTTACTATAAAATTATTTTTTAATTTTATTTTGGGAAATATTTTATTTATCTTAATATTTTTTTTTTTAAAAAAAATATTTGAATTCATTGGATTTAATTAAGCTTTAGAGACTTTAAATTTTTGTTAAGCAAATTCATAATATCATTGGTTATATCGAGATTTTCATCGGCTAAAAGTATGCTCTTTTTATCTAAAACAATTTTTATATTTTTTTCTTTCATATAAGTTTTTACAATAGGATTAATGGCCCCAAGAAGTTGTTTTCTTGCGTTATTTCTTTTTTTTGAGACGGTTTCTAAAATTATATTTCTATCTTTTTGGAGTTTAGATACTTTATTTCTTAATCCTGAAATACTTTTTTTATACTCTTCTGGAGAAAGAATTTTTTTTTGTTGCACAATTTTTTTTTCTTCTTCTTGTAACTGTTTTTCTCTTTCAACTAATTTTTTTAAGCCTTGTTTAAGTTGATTATTCAAAACCTCATTAGCCTTTTTACCAGCAGAGCTTTGATTCAAAATTGATTTGAAATCTAAGAAATAGGTATCTGCTATTAAGTTATTTTGTTGGATAAACAGAAAGGATAAAACTAATGCTAGGCTATAAATAAATTTCATATATTTAGAACGTTGTTCCTAAATTAAAACTAAAGCTCTCTGTTTTATCTGTGTCAGCTTTGGAGATATTTTGAGACAAAACTATTGAGATTGGACCTAATGGTGATAACCAGTTTAAGGCTAGACCCGTTGAAGACCTTAATTCATTACTGTCATCAATGCTCGAGTCGTAATCTACACCCCAGACACTTCCAAAATCTAAGAAAGTTGCTAAATCTAGATTGGTACTTTCAGGAAAAAAATTTGGTAAATTTGCTTCAAGATTTAAGGCAGCAGAGTAATTACCGCCTATATGATCTGTTCCATCTTTTGGCCCGACTTTACCTCTCTCAAAGCCTCTCAACCTTTTAGATGATAAGTTTTTTCTTTTACTTAACCTTACATCATCTGATCCCAGACCATTAATTGCAGAAATATAAATCTTACCAGCGCCCACTATATCTTCTGTTAAAGATTTATAGGAGCTATGAGAAAAAGAATTACTTATAAAAGATTTATCTGCGTAAATTGGTAATGCTTGCGAAAAACTCGTGATGTAACCACTCGTTGGCATGAATGCTCTATCTCTTTGATCATAACTAAGACCATAGTTAGTTGATAGTTCTGTAAATTCACCACTTTGTTTTTTTAATGAAGCAGACGCAGTATTGAAAGTTCTTAAATCATCGTAAGTTAATGATGCCCCAACATTAGCTTTGAGATCTCTATATTGATTAAACGAGGTTCCTATCCCTGATGATATGACCGTATTTTCATATCCCTGATCTGGTTTGTCATTACTTTCACTCATTACAAAATAGTTTAGCGAGTTTCCTAAGTAGTCATAGTTTGGATTTTCGAAATTTAAAACACCTGACAAAGACTCTTCATCAAGATCAATGTTAAATTCAACAGATTTTCCACTACCCAACCAATTATTTTCCTTTATGCCAAAAGCTATTGCCCCTCCAGATGTTCCTATACCTGCTCCAGCACTGATTTCTCCAGTCGGTCTCTCTTCAACCTTTATATCTATTATTTTTAAGTTATCTTCGCTTCCATCAATAATTTCATATTTTACATCTTTAAATATTTGTCTAGATTTTATTTTAGAGACAGATTTTTCTAAATTAATTTTTGTAAATGGGTCTCCTTCATCTAGTAATAATTCTCCTCTAATAACATCTTCATTAGTAATAGAATTTCCTTTAACATTTATTCTTTCAACTAATTCCTTTTCTCCTTCAAAAATATTAAAAACTATATCTATAGAGTCATTATTGATTTGTTCCTCAACGTTGTGTTCAACAAACTGTAAATTATTAGAGGCAATAAGTTCATCTATCTCAACTAAAATTTTTTGAATTTTAAAAGGAGAATAATACTCGCCAATATATTTACTATAAGTTTTATTTAAAGGAAAAAATAGTTTTTTGTCAAAAACTGAATCTAAGTTTGTTGAAATTTTTCCTATTACATATCTTTTACCTTCATCTATCGAATAAATAAGTTTTGCTTCCTCTACATTTAATATTTCAGCAAAATTTGAATTTATATTTACATCATAAAAACCAATAGATCTGTAATAATTTCTAAGCAGTCTTATATCAAGATTAATTAAATTCTCACTTAAAGCAGTATTTCTAGAAATTATTTTCCAAAATTTATTTTCTTCACTTGCAATAATATCTTTTAATCTACTACTTCTAATATAATTGTTACCTACAAATTTAATTGATGAAATTTTAGTTTTTTCTCCCCGCTCTATTTCAATTAAAACATCAAAACTGTCTTCGTCAATTTTTTTTAATTTAGAAGTGACTTTTGCAAAATTATAACCAAGAGAAGAGTAAAAGCTTTTAATAATATTTACGTCATTATTAAGATTTGATTTATTTAAAGCTCTTTTTTCTTTAGAACTAATAATATCCTTTACCTGGCTGTTAAAACTTTTGTTAACTTCTCCTGTAATAATTAATTGATTTATTACTGGAAACTCTTTTAGATTTACTAATAAACTATTATTCTCAAATATTATTTCCACATTCTCAAAAAAACCTGTTTCATATAAATTTTTCAAAATTTTGTTAGCTGATTTTTGAGAATATTGACTTGAGTCCTTAATCTCTCCGTAGATTTTTACAGTTTCATCTGAAATTCTTTTATTTCCATTGATAATTATTTTATTTATGTTCTCCGCTCTTAATGGCAATGAAAACAAGATAATTAAAAGGATGAAATTTAAAATTCTAATCATATATTGCTTTTATTTTTTCAATGGTTGTTTTTTTTGCCCAAGCGTTAATAATATTGATTTGTGTTAAATTTTTTGGATTTCTTATAGCATATTTTTTATAATTTTTATCTCTAAGAATTTTTTTAATAATTGAGACTATGCCCAAAAAGGGCACTTTTTTTCTTAAAAAAAAGTCAACTAGCACCTCATTAGTAGCGTTTATTATGATGGCAGTAGATGGAAATTCATTAGCTTTATCTAATATTTTTACAATTGGATAATTAATTTCACTAGGCTTATAAAAAGTTAAGTTTTTAATAGAAGTGTTGTTGTTAATATATTCGTTAATCAACAAATTGTTATTAAAAATTGCATTCGCTAAAGGAATGATCATTGATGTTTCATGATAAATAAATTTAGTTAAACCGTTTTTTAATTTAATAACGGCGTGTACTAAAGACTCTGGGTGAATTAAAATATCTAGTTTATTCTTTGATAAATTGAATAATTTTTGAGCTTCTATGTATTCTAATACTTTATTCATGAGTGTTGAGGAGTCTATTGAAATTTTTTTTCCCATTTTCCACTTTGGATGTTTTAATGCATCTCGGGGTTTTACTTTTTTTAATTTTTTTAAATTAAAACCTAAAAATGGTCCTCCTGATGCAGTTATATATATTTTCTCAACTTGTTTTAATTGAATATTTTCTAGTAATTTAAAAATTGAGTAATGTTCTGAGTCAATGGGTATAATTTTTGTTTTAAATTTTAAAGCTTGTTCATTTATTAAATTCCATCCACAAATTATAGATTCTTTGTTTGCTATTAATAATTTTTTACTCTTTTTTACCATAAACAAAGTTGAATAAAGACCGGCTATGCCAGGTACAGCTGAAACAGTAATGTCAGAATTTCTTTTTAAATAAACTTCTTCAAAATTATTGATTATTTTAGTTTTGCTTCTTTTAAATTTTTTTTTGATTTTACAAAATATTTTACTGTCATTTATCACAAAAAATTTTGGATTATATTTCTTAATTTGTTTACTAATTAGTTTATAATTTTTATTTGCTGAAAAAAGATAAGGAATAAAATTCTTTTTTTTTTTTTGAATTATTTTTAAAGTAGTAAGTCCTATTGAACCTGTTGATCCTAAAATAGATACTAATTTTTTCATTTAATTAATAAGCATTAAAGTTACGAGTCCAAAGGGAATACCTAATAATATTCCATCAACTCTATCTAGAACACCCCCATGGCCTGGTAAAAACTTTCCTGTATCTTTAATTTTTGCTTTTCTTTTAAAAAAAGAAATAATTAGATCACCTATTTGACAAAAAATTGATGTTATAATGGCTATAAAAATCATCTTTAAATTTAAAGTTTGAAAAAAATAATAAAATAATAAACCCATTACAATCATAGTTAAAATAATAGAACCGAATGAACCAGAATAAGTTTTATTGGGACTTATTTTTGTCAATTTAGGTCCTTTAAAAATTTTCCCCAAAATAAATCCACCAATATCAGAAGCTATACATCCCATTAGAAAAATAAATAAAATTGATTTCAGGCTGTGAAGATTTGAAAAGAAAAAAAACATAAAACAAAATATAAAAATATAAATAATAAAAAAAAGATTACTTATGATGTAGCTTAAGGTACCTTTAAAAATCTTTTTTGCTATTTGTAAAAACTCTATTATTGATAAAACACCAAAGATTATTAAAAAATATACTTGGGCCATATTAAAATTGAAAATCAAATAAACTAAACTCAACAAAATTATTGAGGTATAAATACGTTTCTTTAAGTTAGTCTCATTCATATATTACCGTAATTTCTTTTTATATTTTTATACTTTTGAATAATCAATGATAAATCATTTCCATTAAAATCTGGCCATAATTTTTTTAGAAAGAAAAGTTCTGTGTAAGCCATCTGCCAAAGTAAAAAATTGCTCAATCTCTTATATCCTCCTGTTCTAATTAAGATATCTGGATTTGGCATTTTTGAAGTATATAAATTTTTTTCAATATTCTTAATTGTAATTTTTTTTTTTGTTTTTTTAAACGCTTGAAGAATTTCTTTTTGAGAGCCGTAATTTATAGCTAGATTTACTGTGATTTTTTTGTTTTTATTTGTAAGTTTAATGGATTTTTTTAGAATTAATCTTAAATCTGAGGAAAATTTTTTTAATTCACCAAAAATTTTTATTTTAATTCCTTGGTTTATAATATTTTCTATTTCTTTTAAAAAATAATTTTTTATGAGTTTAAATAAGTAGCTTTTTTCATTTCTTGGTCTTTTCCAATTCTCTGAAGAAAAAACGTAAAAAGTTATTATTGGGATGTTTTGTTTGATAGAAGCTTTTACTATTTTTTTTACTGTATCTACTCCCTTTAGGTGACCAAAATTTCTACCTTTTCCTTTTTTTTTACCCCACCTTCCATTGCCGTCCATGATAAAGGCAATATGGTTGAGCTTATTCATATTTGGCTTATCTCTTTTTCCTTTTCTACTAATATTTTTTCAATATTCTCTATGTTCTTGTCAGTTAGTTTTTGAATGTTTTTTTCATAATTATTATTATCGTCTTCGGAAATCTTTTTATTTTTCAACATCATTTTTAATTCTTCATTAGCTTCTCTTCTAATATTTCGTATCGAGATTTTACATTTTTCTCCCATTCCTTTTAATATTTTAATTAAATCTTTTCTTCTTTCCTCTGTTAAATCAGGAATTCTCAATCTTATAATTTGCCCATCAAGTTGAGGGTTTATCCCTAGTTCTGATTTTTGGATAGCACTTTCTATTAGTGGAGTATTTGTCTTATCCCAAACCTGTATAGAAATTAATCTTGCCTCTGGCACACTTACTGTTGCAAGTTGTTCTATGGGCATTAGTTGTCCATATACATCAACTTTAATTGTATCGAGCATGTTAGTGTTGGCTCTTCCGGTCCTTAACGTTGAAATATCTTTTTTAAAAGATTGAATGCTTTTGTCCATCTTTAATGAATAATTATTCTCTTTAAACTCTGAACTCACTCTTAGACTCCTTCTCCGACTTTGTATCTTACAAATTCTAAAACTTTTAATGATTTATCTGATGAGTTTTCTTTTAAAATGTCTGAAACTTTTTTTTTAGGATCCATAATCCATAATTGATTAAGAAGAGAGTTATCATTTAAAAATTTTGATATTTTGCCTTTAGAAATTTTATCTGCCATTTCGGTTGGCTTTCCTGAATTAGTAATTTCAGCTTTTATGATTTCTAGTTCTTTATCCACCAAATTTTTATCTATACTCTCTTTATCTAACGCTAGTGGATTAGATGCTGCAATATGCATAGCTAGTTTTGTTCCTATATCATCATTTTTTTCGTTCATCATTCCACCTAATTTTACAACAGAAATTATTTTTCCAATCCCTTTTTCTATTGCTGAATGAACATAAAAAAAATTTATACCATTCAAATTATCGAAAAAATTAGCCCTTCTAATTGTTATTTTTTCACCTATTTTAGCAATTAAGTTTACAAGATTATCTTTTACTAATTCTCCATTTTTCATTTTAGACGAGTTTAGTTTATCAAGTTTACCTTTTGTAATAAAATTAATTTCTGAAAGTTCCTTGCAAAAATTTACAAAATCTTGATTTTTTGCAACAAAATCTGTCTCACTATTTATTTCAATTAATGATATTTGTCCTTTCTCCTCTTTTACTAGCGCTAAACCCTCAGATGCAGTTCTGCTCATTTTTTTTGAAGCTTTAGCTATCCCTTTTTTTCTTAAAAATTCGATTGATTTTTCCAAATCACCTTTAGTTTCATCAAGAGCTAATTTACAGTCCTTAAATCCAACCCCTGTCATTTCTCTTAGTTTTTTAATGTTGTCTAGAAGATCTTTATTTGACATTTAAAAATATTTTAGAATTATTTTTCTTTTACTTTAGCTTTTATTTTAGTTTTTGCTTTAGCAACATTTTCCTCAGACTTTTCATCAGTACCTTTGATAAATTTTTCCGCGTCTTTAATTGTGTCTTTTAAAAGTTCACAATATAAATTGATTGATCTTCGTGCATCGTCGTTACCAGGAATCGGAAAATCTATACCAGTTGGATCAGAATTAGTGTCTAGTACTGCTATAATAGGAATACCCAACTTTTTTGCCTCCGCTACTGCTAGAGACTCTATATTCGTATCAATTATGAATATTAAATCTGGTGTTTTTTTCATTTCAGAAATTCCACCTAAAGATCTTTGAAGCTTTTCTTTTTCTTTTCCAAATTTTAGTATTTCTTTTTTTGTAAAACCTAAATTTTCTTTGGACAATTGGTCGTTTAATTTCTTTAACCTTTTGATTGAATTTTGAATTGTATTCCAGTTTGTAAGCATTCCTCCAAGCCACCTGTAATTAACAAAATATTGACCTGTTTCTTTAGCTAATTCACTTACTTGCTCTGAGGCTTGTTTTTTTGTTGATACTACTAATAATTTTCCGCCACTAGAAATAACTTTGTGGACTTGCATAAGTGCGTTTTTGAGAAAATCTACCGTTTGTGTTAAATCAATTATATGTATTGAATTCTTTTCTCCAAAAATGAACTTCTTCATTTTTGGATTCCATCTTAGTGTTTTATGGCCAAGATGTACTCCGGCTTCTAGTAATTGTTTTATATCTACTTTTGGTACGTTCATTTTTTTTTCCGGTTAATCCACCACAGTAATTCCAATTAGTTGGACCGGTAGGGCAATGCCCTTGTAACTGTGTGCGAAATAAACCACAGATATATACAATCATTTCAAAAAATCAACTATCTAAACTGTTATTTTTTCAACGTATTTCTTGGCTTTTAGAGCTTTAAGATGATTTAAATCAAATTTTCTATTCTCTTGTAATGAGAACAAAGCTTGACGATTTTTGTCTTTAACGAGGAGATTAATTTCGGTTTCGCCTTTATTTGATAACAATGCTTTTATTTCATCAATATTGTAATCATTTTTAAGCTCTATAGTAACCTTTGAATAAGGTTTATTAATTACATCATCTAAATTTAGAATTTTTTTAACATTAATTCTTTTTTTTTCAGTTTCACCAGAAATTTTTTCTTTTTTCAAAGTTAAAACAAAAGACTCCGACTCTTTTAATTTTTCTCTATTAATAACAAGAATTTCTGCAAATAAAAAAAGTTCAAATTCTGCTTGTTTATCACTAAATTTTACTATTGCGTAAGGTGTTCCTTTTGCACTTTTTTTTTCTTGAATTGACATTATAGTGCCTGCCACCATGCCTTCGCTAGCTTCGTTTCCATAAAATTGATTATAAGAGGTTATATTTAATTGGTTAAAAATTTCTTTATACTCATTTAGAGGATGATTAGTTAAATAAAATCCAACTGATTTAAATTCCTCAGATAAAAGTTCTTTTTGTTTCCAAGTAGTTGAGGGTAAAAATTCAAATTCAGAGTGATAATTATCTTGTTCGCCAAAAAGGTTTGTCTGATGGTTTTCTTTGTCATCATTAATATTCTTAATTTGTTGTATTATTTTAGGTATTGATTTTAAAATTTTATTTCTATCTTTTTCGAATTCATCAAATACACCTGCTTTTACCAAACCCTCTAATTGAAGTTTATTTACATCTTTTGCATTAACTCTATTAATAAAATCAAACAAAGATTTAAAATTTCCGTTATTTTCCCTCTCATTAATAATATTAGATATAGCTTCAAAACCTACATTTTTTATAGCTCCAAGACCATAGACAAGTTTACCATTTAAAGCTCTGAAATCTGAGAAACATTTATTAATTGAGGGTTTAACAATTTCTATTTTTAGTTTTTTTAATTCCTCTATAAACTCTCTTAATTTTGAAGTGTTAGTGAGTTCTGTTGACATTGTGGCTGCAATAAAATCCTCTCTATAATATGTTTTTAGAAAAGCTGTTTGATAAGCTATTAAAGCATACGCTGCTGCGTGACTTTTATTAAAACCGTACTGAGCAAAAGGTTCTATTTTTGTAAAAACAAAATTAGCAACATCTTTAGCTATGCCATTTTTTAAAGCACCATTTATAAATCTCTCTTTTTGTTTATCTAGTTCTGCTTTCTTTTTTTTACCCATGGCTCTTCTCAAAATATCTGCTTCACCAGCAGTAAAGCCTGCTAAAGTTTGAGCAATTTGCATTACCTGTTCTTGATAAATAATAATTCCGTAGGTTGGTATTAATATTTCTTTTAAAGTTGGATGAATGTAATCAGGCTCTTTAATTCCATTTTTACAATCATTATAAATGGGAATATTACTCATCGGTCCTGGTCTGTATAAAGCAACAAGTGCAATGATATCGTCAAATTTATTTGGTTTCATTTGTTTAATTGCTT
>MDTB01019926.1_pt1 | contig 15379 bp, 13 predicted proteins | sample 811161 | NCBI WGS metagenome assembly MDTB01 (sample SAMN05326650, study PRJNA326480) | marine metagenome | isolation source: seawater | place: Mediterranean Sea | collected 2009 | reverse complement strand
GCATTGCCAACAAAGGGATTGCCCGAAATCTCGAAAATACACGCCAGATAAGCGATTTCTGCTGCTATTTCTGGCGCTAATCCGGGTGCCTGTTGCATGTCGCGCAAGCGGCTTTGCAGCGCACTCAGATCATCAGGCTGCGCGCGACTGGCGGCCAAGGCCGCCAACGCCGGTTCAATGGCAGCGCGCATATCGGTGATATGCGGGTCAAATCGGGACGCATGGCCAGTTCCGGCCAACGCTTCCAACACATCTAAGTCCCATAAGGCCCAGTTCGACATCGGCGCCACGCGCGTGCCATTGCGCGGTTTTGCGGTAATCATGCCTTTGGCACCCAATATTCGAAAAGCTTCGCGTACCACCGTGCGCGACACATTATATTGGGTGCTTAACTGCTGGTCGGACGGCAAAAGATCGCCTTCCGCCAGTTCGCCACTCAAAATGGCTGGCATTAGACGGTTCACAAGCGCATCGGTACGGCGAATCACCTTCATCATCGCCATCATAACCGAAATTGCGGTAATATTTTATATATAGTATGATTATATATAGTATGATTATATATTCAAATATTCTTGGAAATCATCCAGTCACGAAGCGCAGTGCCAATGGCATCGGGCGAATCTTCCTGCAAAAAATGATAGCCGGGCACCGTGACTTCCGTCTGGTTTTTCCATTGCCGACAGGCATCGCGCACCGTGCCGACCAATATCGAGCCGGGATCGGCATTGATAAACAGTTTCGGCATGTCGGTTTCGGCCATGAAAGCGGCATAATTCTTAGCAATTTCAACGACATTCGCGGGTTCGCCGGCGATTGGGATTTGGCGCGGCCAGGTCAGTGTCGGGCGACGGTCTTCACCGGCTTGGGTAAACGGGGCGCGATAATGTGCCATTTCGGCGTCATCCAGCTTACGCATGATGGAAGATGGCAGCACGCCTTCAACGAAAACATTCTTTTCCAAAACAATTTCCTCACCTGCGGGCGAACGAAACGCTTGAAAAATATCGCGGGCATTTTCCGGCCAGTCATCCCAGTTCGGGATTGGGGCGACAATCGCTTCCATATAGCAAATTCCGGCAATGCGGCTTGCATGGCGCGCCGCGTAGTGAAAGCCCAGCGCCGACCCCCAATCATGGATCACCAGCACCGCATTCTCGGTTACGCCAAGCGCTTCCAGCGCGGCCTCGAAAAAATCGCTATGTTCGGCAAATGTGTAGCGCTCGGGCCCGCTATCGGGCAGCTTTTCGCTGTCGCCCATGCCGATCAGGTCGATGGCTATGCAGCGCCCCAGATCTTGCACATGCGGCATAATATTGCGCCACAAATAGGACGATGTGGGATTGCCGTGCTGGAAAATAATCGGTCGACCATTGGGATCGCCCAATTCGACATAGGCCATTTTGTGACCGTGAACGGTAATGTGTTTTTTCGGGTGGTTGTCAATTTGCGACGCCATGTCTGTCTCTCCCTCAATATGTCTGAGAAATCTTGGCATAATTGACCCACGCTCACAATGGCGCGCCGCTGCAAATCGCTAAAATTCGCGTTCCTTCAAAAGGAACTGCAAAAACTCACGGTAGCGATCCATGCGGATACGTTCGGCTTCGGCGTTTTTGAAATATTTCTGGTGTAGTTCATCAAGCGCCGTCTCAAATTTTATCAACTGAATCTCAACCGCATCGCGCACCATTTGGCTTTGCGCTTCCAGCTGGCGCATTTCTTCGTGGATCATGGCCTGACGGGTGCGCGTTGCCTCAGCGAGATTTTCAATTTCCTGGCGCACATCCGCCATAACTTGCGCGCGCACCAGTTTCATATCCTGCAAAAGCTCGCGCGTGCCGTCGCCGTGATCCTTGCCCGATTGCAGTTCCGACAAAGTTTCCTGCATCCGCAACGACAAAAGCGAAAGATCGCTGTCCTCATGGGCTTTTTGCACGCCCATGCCAAGGGTTCCCGTGCCAATGTCGCGTGGGGTATCGGTTGCACTGTCCGCGCTCGCGGTCTGCTCATCAGTGCCAGTATCAGTGCCAGTATCAGTGGGCGCGTCCAGCGTTACCGGCGGGCCAAACGGGTCATCGGCAGCGGCCGCCGACGCGTTTGGCATTGTGGCGCCCCCTGTTGCGTCACTCGTCTCGTCACTCGTTTCGTCACTCGTTTCGTCACTCGTTTCGTCACTGATATTTCCGGGGGTTTGGGAGGCGAATTCGGCGGCAATGGCAGCGTCGAGATCATCACCACTTTGCTCGGCTCCAAACGCCGCCGGAGCCACGTCGCTGGATATATTTGCGGCCACATCCTCCGACGCAGCCGCATCGGTTGTTGCTTGCGGTGCTGTTTCGGGCTCGGCGGTGTCGTTTTGCAATATTGTATTTATGGCGTCGGCGATTTCCGACATGCGCCGGGTTTCACTATCGTCGTCAGACATATTTACTCCCGTCATACCATCCACAATTACGCAACACGACAGCCATTCCAATAGCCAAAAACATGGACGCCCATTGGGCGAATCTCGTTACGATTTCATATTAAAGCAAAGTTTTGGTTCTGCTGCCCTTAATTTTTGAATTTTGTGAGAATTGGTGACGCAAGAGATACACGACCCCGGTTCCGACGACTTGCAAACAGCCTATGCCGTGGCCGACCAACAAGAATCCGTCGGTATGCGGGCACTGGCAGGTCTGTTTCTGCTGGAGCATGAATTTCGCCGTGTCGCCGACCAGCCAAACCTCGCCCGTCTCATTGTCAATCGCCTGAACAGGTTTGCACCTTATGACTGCGCGGTGTTTTGGACGTGCAGCCATAGGGGCCGAATTCACAATGTTACGATTTCCGGCGTTGAACCCAGCAAGGACACCAGGCAGGTGCTCAAATGGGGTGGGCGTGTTGCACGCTGGCTTTCCAAATCGGGCTTTGGCAATATGCAAATCAGACCCGAAATGATTGAAGACCAGAAAAAGCTGGCAGACTGGCCGGGAAACATTGCCAAATCCGGTCTCTATGTGCCGCTTATGGGGCGCGACGCACGGTTGAGCGGAGGCATTTTGCTGCTGCGCGCCGCGCCCTGGGCCCAACCAGTGCGGGTGATGATGGATCAGCTTGGCGAGGCTGCGGCCTACACGGTGCGCGCATTGGAACTGGGCGTTCACGGACGCCGCCCACGGCGCATAAACTGGATTGGTCTGACCAGCGCGGTGGCCTTGTTGGCGATTATTGCCGGCAGCTTTTTTGTACCAATGCCGGTGAACATGGACGTGCCTGCACGCCTCGCCCTGGCACCACCGGCTGACGCTCCACGCGGGCCGACCCAGATCGACCTTTTGGTGCCGCCGGCCGGTGCGATGGCGCTGGCCCCGGGGACGCGGCTGCGGATCCGCCATCAAGATGTCGACTACCAATTGGAAGTCGAGCATGTGACCAACTGGCTGGTGGGGCTTTTTGACGACCGCAAAGTGCGCGCGCGCCTTGTCTCGGCACCCGATGGTCTGGCGCCGCCTAATTTTGAGCGTTTGACGATCGAAAACGCGCACACGCCGCTGGCATTTTACGTGCTGCGCGGGCCGGTGCGCCTGATGCGCGGCTATCTGGGGCTTGATACCCCGCGCTGATCGGCCAGTGCTGCTTGCAGCGCCGACACGGCAAGCGGCGTGCTGGCACCCGCACACTGCACGAGACTGGCGGGTAGGGTGATGCGTCGCCGGGGCGGAAAGTGCTGGCGCAGCACAGGGTGAGCCAAAAATTCCGTGCCGCGATCCACGGCCTGCGGCGGGGTGCCCGGAGTGCCTGGGGCGCCCGGAGTGCCGATGAGAATTAAATATTCCGGACGCAGCATCAAAACATGTTCGAGGCTCACTGCCATCATGGCGTCGCCCACCATGCGCCCCATATTTTGCCCGCCCGCGCGGTCAATAATATCGTCCAGAATATGCCCCGCCCCGGTGGTAAACCCGCGCCGCTGTATGTTCAACAAGCGTGTCTCGTGGCTTTGCCGTTCAAACCGCATCATTTGTGCATCGAGCCCTGCCAGATATTCGCGCGCCTCGGCTTGGCGACCAATGGCGCGGCCCAGCGCCATGATTTCCTCGCGCGCGCTGGCATAATTATTTGCCCCGTTGAGCGTCACGGTTGCGATGCCCAACCGATGCAAGGTCTGGCGGCGATTTGCCAGAGAAAACGGGCTTAAAATAACCAGATCGGGCGCCATTTCGACGATTTCTTCCAACCGCCCGCTGGTCACCGGATAGCTCGCGGCGCGTTCAGCAAAGGGCGATTGTGCCGGGTCTTGGCTGTTCCAAGTGAGGGCGCGCACTTGGTTGCGTTCGGCAAAAGCCATCAGGTAAGGGTCCGCACACAAGCTCAGGCTCACGATGCGCGGCAGGGCGGAATGGGGCGGCGCGCTGTGGGCTGAGGCGGGCAGCCAAAAGACCAAAATGAAAACAATAACGCGCATGTCACTGGCTTGGCACGGATAGCCGGACAAGTCCAGCGCATGTGACGGTTGTTTTGGGCTTGCCGCGGGCAGCATGGGCGATTAGCGTGCCGCTTATGTTACGTCAAAATCTCTTATCGCCGCTTTTGCTGGCGCTTTTGATAAGCGCGGCAGCTGTGTCGATGCTGGCTGGCGACGCACCGCTGAGCCTGAGCGATATTGCGCGCTGGCTGGCTGGCTCGGGCGCAGCCATTCCTGACATGATTTTGGGTGAAATTCGCGCGCCGCGCATTGTGCTTGCGGCGTTTACGGGTTTTGTGCTGGGGCTGGCGGGAGCCGCGGTGCAGGCGTTTTTGCGAAACCCACTGGCCGAGCCGTCGCTGCTGGGGGCGTCGAATTGCGCGGCGCTGGGCGCGGTGATTGTCATTTATTTGGGCTTGTCGGGCACCCTGTCCTATGGCGTGCCGGTGGCGGCATGTTTGGCGGCCTTGGTTTCGGTGCTTTTGCTGCTGGCGTTTGCGGGTCGCGGGGTTTCGTCTTTGCGTTTAATTCTGGCCGGGTTTGCCGTCAGCGCGCTGGCTGGTGCTGGCATTTCGCTGGTGCTCAATTTGGCTCCCAATGCCTTCGCCGCGCTGGAAATAGCCTTTTGGTTGCTGGGTGGCGTTGAAAACAGAAATTGGGAGCATGTCTATCTGGCACTGCCCGGCGGCATTTTGGGCTGCATGTTGCTGTTGTGGCGCGCGCGCGCGCTCGATGCGCTGGTGCTCGAAGAAGACGTTGCCCAATCATTGGGGGTCAATTTAGAGGCGCTGCGGCTGCGTCTTGCGCTGGGTCTGGCGCTGGGGGTCGGCTCTGTCGTTGCCGTGACCGGCGTGATCGGCTTTGTCGGACTGGTCGCACCGCATCTGGTACGACCCTTTACCGGCCACTTGCCCTCGCGCACGCTGATTGCCGCCGGACTTTTGGGCGCGGTCATACTGGTGCTGGCCGATGGTTTTGTCCGGGCAGTGCCAACCCAGGCCGAACTGAAAATGGGCGTGGTAACGGCGTTTTTGGGCGTGCCAATGTTGCTCTATCTCATTCGCCGTACCGTCTAGCCAATATCCCAGACCTCGCAGCTTGATTTGAAAATTGACCCCTGTTAGGTTTATCGCACGTCGATGGTGCCCTTCACGGGGGTAATAGGGAACGCAGTGCGATAACGTGCGTAAAGCTCACTTATCAAGTCTGCGGCTGCACCCGCAACTGTCAGCGGATAGCAACCTGCCTTTTAGTCACTCGGTTTCGGGGAAGGCGGCAGGGCGCGATGACCCGCAAGCCAGGAAACCTGCCATGGTCGGTCGTTTATTCGGGCAGGCGGGACTGACTGCGCGAGACGGAAACTCCGTATAAGACGACACATTCAAAAAACTGCTCTCCGGCAGCGGAGGGCACACGTCTGTTTATGGGGAAAAAATGAAAGTCAAAGTTCAAAATAAGATCAGTATATTTGGCGCGAGCGCGCTGGTGCTGTCGGCTTTAAGTGCGGCGGCGCAAGAAACATTGCCCGACGAGATCGTGGTTTCGGCAACCGGTGTGCCGACACCGTCGGCGCAAATTGGCACGTCGGTAGATGTCATTACGGGGCAAGATTTGCGCGAGGGGCAGTATGTCTATTTGCACGATGTTTTGCGCGGGCAGGGCATCAACGTCGCCCAGCCGGGCGGTGCCGGCACGTTGAGCAATGTGTTTTTGCGCGGTCTGCCCGGGCGCCATACCAATTTGTTTGTCGACGGCATATCGCTGTTTGATCCGCGCTCCAATCAGGTTGTGTGGGGCGACGCGCTGGTCGACGGCACGCGCCAGATTGAAATTATTCGCGGCTCGCATGGCGTTCTCTATGGCAGCAATGCCGTGGCGGGTGTGGTGTCGCAATTCACCGAAATTGGCGGCGACATGCAAAACAGCGCCTATGCCGAAACCGGTGACTATGGCACCAACCGCCTCGGCCTGACGGGGCAGGGCAGATGGGGCGCGGCCGATTACGGTTTCGCCGTCAGCCATGTCGACACAGATGGATTTTCAACGGCCGATGAGAATGACGGCCATCGCGAAGATGACGGCTATGAAAACACCACGCTTCATGCGCGCGCCGATTTGCAACTGGGCCTCAATACGGGGCTTGAGTTCGTCTTGCGCCACACAGCGGGTACGGTCGAGTTTGACGGCGCGCCGCCGCCAAGTTTTACGCTGGACGATGTTGCCGGCAAGGGCGAGGATTATGAACGCATTGCCTATCGCCTCGGGTTGGCCCATGAAACGGCAAGCTGGACGCACCGCTTTGACGTGACGGGCTATGACAGCGAGATCGATTCCATATCGGATTTTGCGGTGTCCTCCACAGCTGATGCAAAACGCCAAAAACTGGCCTATCGCGGCGTTGGTGCCTTGGCAGAAAACCTGAAACTGGTTATCGGGGCCGAGGATCTGACATCGGAATATACCGATACGAATGAATACGAGGTGGATATTTCCGCAGCTTACGCGCTTGTGCAGCTGACCCCGAATGATGCACTCACTGCCACGGCGGCACTGCGCCAAGACGACCATGAAACCTTTGGCACAGAAATGACTTATCGCGTGACCGCGGCCTATGCGCCGGACGGGCCGGCGATTTATCGGGCGGCGTATGGCACGGCATATCGCGCACCCAGCCTGTCGGAGCTTTATCTGCCGCTTTATGGCAATGCCGACTTGCAGCCGGAAACCAGTGAAAGCACCGAGCTGGGCGCGGATATTTTCCTGAGCGAAACGACGGAAGCCAGCATCACGGTCTTCGAAATCACTATTGATGACATTATCGGCTATGACCCGGGTACGTTTCAGTCGGTTCAGGTGATCGGGGAAACCCGCAGCCGTGGCGCCGAATTGGGATTGAGCGTGTCGGCGACGGATACGCTGGGCTTGCGCTTCTCCGCGGCATATACCAATAGCCAGAAGCCGGACGCCGGCGGTTTGGGCACCATGGTGCGCGAGGCGCGCGTGCCGCGCTTGCAAGCGGGCGTGACCGCCAGCTGGCGACCGCGCGCGGGTCTGTCATTGGGCGCATCAGTTCGCCATGTTCGTGATACGATTGATGTCGGTAATGTCGTGCTGGATGATTACACGCTGGTGGGGCTGACCGGACGTTGGCAACATAGCGACACTGTCGAGTTTTTCGCGCGCGTTGAAAATGCGGGTGATGAGGATTATCAGACTATAAGCGGTTATGGCACATCCGGTCGCGCCGCCTATATCGGCCTCAAGCGGTCGTTTTAGGAGGCGCTGCAAGCCCATGGATCTGTCACTGGTCAATTTGGAATTTGCGCTCAACGCCAGCCGCGTGATCAACGGCGTCAGCGCGCAATTTCCGGCAGGCCGGGTGACGGGCATATTGGGGCCGAACGGGGCGGGCAAAACAACCCTGCTCCGTTTGGCCGCCGGCCTGCTGACACCCAATGCAGGTTATGTTGCGCTTGTTGACCCTTCCGCCGATTTTACGCGGCCTGACATACGCGCGCGCCATATCGGATATTTGCCCCAGCACAACGCCGCCGCGTGGCCCGTCAGGGTATGCGATGTGGTGGCTTTGGGGGGGCTCGCCGGTGAAACATGGGCGGCGGGTGCGCTTGGATCGGGTCGCCAAAATCAGACGGTTCGGGAGGCACTTGAAATGTGCAACGCCGCGCATTTGAGCGAGCGGGCCATCACGGCGCTTTCGGGCGGCGAACAGGCGCGCGTGTTTCTGGCGCGCCTCTTGGCGACCGAGGCCGATATTCTGCTTCTCGACGAGCCGGTCAAAATGCTGGATCCGGCGCAGCAGTTGAAAATCATGGACCTGCTGGCGCGTCTCGCCAAATCGGGACGCACGGTGGTGGTGGTGATGCATGATCTCAATCTGGCGCTGCGCTATTGCGACCAGGTGGTGTTGCTGCACGACGGTAGGGTCGACGCGCACGGGGTTCCCCAACATGTCTTTACGCCGGACAAGCTTCGGCGTATTTTCGGACTGGACGTGTCGTTGATCGCGCATCAGGGGCACCATCTCGTTCATCCTTTGCGCGCCAGCGAGGGTCGCCATGAGCCGGATAGAAATTGATACGCTTGGCAAAAGCTTTGACGGCAAGCGCGTGTTGCACGACATATCGCTGACGCTCGCGCCCGGACGCTCGCTTGCCTTGATCGGGCCGACCGCGGCGGGCAAAACCGTTCTGCTCAAATGTTTGGTCGGGCTTTATGCGCCCGATCGCGGCAGCATTAAGATTGACGGGGCCGATGCCGGCAGTGCGGATATGCGCGCGGAAACGCTCAATGATCGCATCGGCATGCTGTTTCAGCAAAATGCGCTTTTTGACAGTTTGAGCGTGTGGGAGAATATCGGGTTCAGGCTGATGGCGCGCGGTGAAACACGCGTGGGCGCGCGGGCACGCGCCGAAGAGCTGTTGCCGCAAGTGGGTCTGCCGGTTGAAACGGCTGACTTGTTTCCGGCAGACCTTTCGGGCGGCATGCAAAAGCGCGTCGGCTTTGCCCGCGCGATTGCCACGGCACCCGATATTTTGCTGCTCGATAATCCGACCGCGGGGCTCGATCCGATTCTCGCCGCCCGCGTCGATGCAATGATTTCGTCGCTGGCACGCAAAAACGGTGCTACGGTTATTTCAGCAACAGGCAATATGGTTGGGCTGACCGACGCTTATGATGATATCGCTGTTTTGCACGATGGCGCATTGCGCTGGCACGGCCCGGCGGACGCCGCGCAAAAAGCTGATAATCCGTGGCTGCGCCAGTTGCTTTCGGGCAGTCGCACCGGCCCGATTCAAACCATGAGCCCGATCGAAACCATGAGTATCGAGGCGTAACAGGAGATTTCAAGATGTTTGGATTGAACAAAAAAACTGAAATGCCGACACAAGACACCGCTCTGCCCGGTCGCGAAATGACCATGCCGGTGCCACCGCGCCATTTTGTATTGGGCTCCAGCATGGTTGCCCCATGGCCCGAAAACACTGAACTTGCCGTGTTCGGCATGGGGTGTTTTTGGGGCGCCGAGCGCAAATTCTGGCAGGCTGAGGGTGTGTATTCAACGCAAGTCGGCTATGCCGCCGGGCTGACGCCAAATCCGACTTACGAAGAAGTTTGTTCGGGGCGCACGGGCCATAATGAGGTTGTGCAAGTGGTGTTCGACACCACGCGCACCAGCTTTGCCGATATGCTTGCGGTGTTTTGGGAAAATCACGACCCGACCCAAGGTATGCGCCAAGGCAATGATATCGGCACGCAATATCGCTCCGGCATATACACATTTTCGCCCGCGCAAGCCGATTTGGCGCAAACCAGCAAGGCCGCGTTTGAGGCCAATTTACGCAAAGCCGGCTATGATGCCATCACCACCGAAATATTGGACGCGCCTGTATTTTATTATGCCGAGGACTATCACCAGCAATATCTCGGCAAAAACCCCAATGGCTATTGCGGCATGGGCGGAACAGGCGTGGCGTGCCCCATCGGGCTTGCGGCCCAGTAAGTCGCCCAGTAGGCGGCTCAATAGGCCGCTTTGACCGCGAACATGAAGCGGCGTGGCTCGCCCGGGAAATAGCGCTTGTCGCCGAACCAGACGTCGGCGCGCTTGGCGTAATCTTCGTCAAACAGGTTTAACACCCTGCCTTCGACCGACACGCCCTCGCGGATATTCAGATTGAGCGCAAGATTTATCAAATCATGCCCGTCATATTTTTGCGTGTTTGATGCATCCATGAAATAGCTGCCGACATGCTCCCATTGCGCCGCAGCACGCAGGCGCGGGCCGACTTGCCAACGCAGCGTTGTGTTGCCAAGCGTTTTGGGTGCACTGTCAATGTCATTGCCGTCGGTGATGGTTTCCAGTGCATTACCGCCCGTCACGGTGCGGTCGAACGCATATTCATGCGATGCCCAGCTTACACCGCTATGCAGATCCAAGGCGTCGCTGATTTGCCAATCCAGTTCCAATTCAATGCCGCGATGAGTGGTCTCGCCGTCATTTTCGTAATAATCGCTGCCGTCACGAAAATGGTAGTTTTCTTTTTTCATGGCGAACAGGCTGATTTCGTAAGACAGGGTTGGGCTGCCGGCGCGATAGCCAATCTCAAAGCTGTCCAGGGTTTCGCTGTCGACGTCTGCCGGATCCGGTTCAAGAGGGCCGGATTTGTCTTGGTCACGCAGTCGATAGAGGTCTGTGGTTTGTGGCGCGCGTGTCGCCCGTGTCAGGCTGGCAAAAATGCGCCGCGCCGCGCTCAGCCGATGCACGAGAGCCAGTTTCGGTGACACGTCGGAAAAATCATCCGAGCGGTCAGCCGGTCTGAACAGCTTACCCTGCAAGCCATCATCGGTGCGGTTGTCATAATCATATTCGGTAAACTCCGCGCGCACACCTGTAGTCAAATCCGTGTTTTCGCTCACATGCCATACCGCGTGTAGATAGGGGGCAATGGTGGTTGCGTCCACTTCGTAATCGTAATGCGTGCCGACCAGATAATTGAATCTCTGGAAAGACGGCGTGGCGGTTTGTGTTTGTACTTCGGTTAATGCGCCTGTTGTCATTTCGCCGTCGAGCCCGACCACATAGGAAACGCGCTGTGTGTCGCGGGCATAGGAAAGCTGGGCGCCAATGCTGGTGTGGTCGTTTTCCTCAACCGCCTGACCGGGCAGAAAATGCATCAGAAATTCCATGTCGTTGGAGCGCAGATAGGGCGTCACCGTCAACGTCGCACCATCATCGAGCGTGCGTTCCATACGCAGGAAACTCCGGAAGGCTTGCGCGTCCCGATAGGCTTCGGGAAACGGGTTGGACTTCGCGCAAGTTTGGTCTTCGTATGCCTCGCGCCCACTGGCGCAGTCTTCGGTCTTCACATAGCCCGCGGTTTCCTGATTGAGGTTCATACCCGCCAGCGAAAAATGATAATCGGTTGCGCCGTTGCGCCACTGTGTTTCAAGGCGCATTTTCTGCTGCTCGAAGCCGGAATTGGCCCGGTAGCCTTCTTCGTCGCCGGTCAGCGAAATGCTGAAGCGCGCGGCGGACGCATCATCAATATAGCTCGACTGGCCGGTCAGCGCATAGCGCCCATACGAGCCGGCAGACGAATTGAGCCGCGTGGCGTTTTGCGTGATCGGGCCCGAGATGAAATTGATGAGCCCGTGTACAGCGTTTGACCCGTAAAGCGCGCTGCCGGGGCCGCGCACGATTTCAATGTTTCCGGCATGGGCGGGCATGGCGTCCATCAGCGCGTTGACATTGGCAAAGCCCGGCGCGCGCATGGAGATGCCGTCTTCCAGATACAAAAATGAGCCCGCGCCCGCGCCGCCCACCAAAACCGGCGAGCGAATGGCGGTCAGATGTTCTTGTCCATTGCCGCGATGGATGTTGATGCCCGGCGCCTGATTGAGCAGGTCTGCCGGATAATTCGACAATCGCGTGTCGGGATCAAGCGTTGTGATATTGCCCGGATTGTCGAGACGCGGGGCTTGGCTGCGTGTTGTAGTGACGACGAGTTCGTCAACAAGGGTGCTGGCAGCGCTGTCTTGGTTTGCGCTGTCTTGCGCGCGCGCCGCTACGCCATAGAGCGATGCTGTAAGGGCCGCAAGCAGTATTGCGTTTTTCAAGGTTTGCATAAGAATTCCTTTCGCTTAAGCCACGCCTATTTTTAAAAGGTCAAGAATACGCACAAGACCCACCGGCCTTTCGTTTTCGCAGACAAACAAGCACTGGATATTTCTGTCATTCATGATTTGGAGGGCTTCGCCCGAAACTAGATCGGCTGAGATGGTCACCGGGGTCGCGGTCATTATATCTTCGACATTTTGCGACAGGAGGTCGCCGCTCATGTGACGGCGCAAATCGCCATCGGAAATAATACCGGCGAGGCGATCGTCGGAGCCTTGGACCCCCAAGCATCCGAAGCCTTTTTCGGTCATGACAATCAACGCTTCATCCATGCGCGTGCCCACCGGTGCCAAGGGCAGCGCCGCCGCGGTGTGCATTACGTCTTGAACCACGACAAGACCGGCGCCGAGCTTGCCGCCGGGGTGAAAATTTTTGAAATCGGAGGGTGTGAACTTGCGCTCTTCAAGCAGTGCAACCGCCAGTGCGTCGCCAAGCGCAAGCTGCATTGTTGTCGAGGTTGTCGGGGCCAACCCATTGGGGCACGCCTCGGTGGTTTTCGGCAGGGCAATGCAAATATCGGCTTGACGCCCCAGCATGCTGTCTGGGCCAGACGTCAGCGCAATAAGCGGGATCGAAAAGCGTTTGGCGTAATCAATGAGATTGGCAAGTTCAGCAGTTTCGCCCGACCACGAAAGGGTAAGAACTGCATCGGCGGGGGTGATCATACCGAGATCGCCATGGCTGGCTTCGCCCGGATGCACAAATTGTGCGGGCGTACCGGTCGAGGCCAAGGTCGCCGCAATTTTGGCACCGACATGTCCGCTTTTGCCCATGCCGGAGACAATCACACGTCCGGAAATCTCTGCCAGTACGCTGACTGCATGTTCGAAACTGTCGCCGAGTGCTGCCGAAAGCGATTGCAACCCTTCAATTTCGGTTGCCAGCGTGCGCTGGGCAGACTGCAGTGCAGATTTAGTCATTCGTTAACGCCCGTTCCATGATAGTTATATGCCCGAATTTCACGAAAAAGTCATTATGCGAGCCGCCAAATTAGCTGTCCATAATGTCGCGCAGCACCGAGCGCAAATTTTCGCCCAGATCGCTTTGCCCGCCTGCGCCGCTTTGCGAAAGAGCAAAAGCGAGATTGGCGGCAAGAAAACCGACGCGGTTGCCGCAATCGTAGCGCGCGCCCTCAAATTTAAATCCGTGCAGGGCCACCTCACCGATCAGATTGGCTAGCGAGTCCGTAATCTGAATTTCGCCGCCCGCGCCCTTATTGAACGCGCCAAGGTCTGCCATCACTTTCGGGTCGAGAATATAACGGCCAATAATTGCTAAATTTGACGGGGCGTCTGCGGGGGCAGGTTTTTCAACCAAACCGTTAACGCCCACCAATGCGCCATTTTCGGGGCCGGGGTCCAGCACTCCATAGCGCTGCGTCTGGTCATTCGGCACCGCTTCAATGGCAACCAGATTGCCGCCGACTTGATCGTATTGTTTGACCATTTGCGACAGGCAGCCGGTACTATGCAGCACCATATCGTCGGGCAAAATCACTGCGAAAGGTTCATCGCCGACGGCCTCGCGCGCGCACCAGATGGCGTGCCCCAGCCCCAAAGGCGCGTCTTGGAATACTTCCGTAATTTTGGCGTTTTCGGGCAGACCGGCTTGCAGCAAGGCCAATTCGTCGTGTTTGCCGCGCGCCTCCAGCACTTGCTGATAGGCCGGTGCAGGTGAAAAATGCTCCAAAATCGCGCCCTTGTGGGGTGAGGTTACAAAAATGAACTCCTCGCATCCGGCGGCGGCGGCCTCTTCCACCGCCCATTGAATAAGCGGTCGGTCGACAACAGGCAGCATTTCTTTGGGTACGGCTTTCGTGGCGGGTAAAAACCGTGTGCCGAGCCCGGCAACGGGAAAAACAACCTTTCGAATGGTTTGGGTCATATAAAATCCTGCATAAACTTATCAACGGGCGGGGTGAATCTGGTATATGCAGACTGTATAAGGAGTTTGGATATGGCTCAATGCATTCCGGTGATCATGTCAGGCGGTGCTGGCACCCGTCTGTGGCCGGCATCGCGCGTCGACCGTCCCAAACAATTCCTGCCGCTGGTCACCGACCGTTCGCTTTTCGTCGAAACGCTGGCGCGCGTACCCGAAGGTGCGCTCTATGGTGCGCCTATCATTGTCGGTAATGCAGCCCATGACGCGCTCATTCGCGCCGCCCTCGAAGATGCGGGCGTCAGCGCGCAGCATATTGTGTTGGAGCCCGAAGGGCGCAACACGGCTGCTGCAATTTGTCTGGCTGCCTTGCAAATCAGCGAAACAGATGCAAGCGCCGTCATGCTGGTTTTGCCGTCTGACCATATTGTCGCTGACAAACCCGCCTTTGACAGCGCTATTGAGACCGCGGTCGCGGCGGCGCAGGACGGGGCGATTGTAACCTTCGGAATTGTGCCGGATGGTCCCGAAACCGGCTATGGCTATATCCGCGCCGGTGCGCCGCGCGCGCAAGGGGGCTTTGCCATTCACAGTTTCACCGAGAAGCCTGACCGCGCGACTGCAGAAGCATGGCTCGCCGAGGGTGGCTATAGCTGGAATAGCGGCATTTTCGTTTTTACGGCCGAAAATATTCTGGCGGAAATGCAGACCCATTGTCCGCAAATTCTCGCCGCTTGCCGCGACGCGCTGACCGCTGCGGGCTTTGTGGATACGGTGATCCATCCCGACGCCGCCGCCTTTGCCACCGCCGAAGCGCTGCCCATCGATATTGCCATTATGGAAAAAACCCAAAACGGCGTGGTGCTGCCCGTCAATATGGGCTGGAACGATGTCGGCTCATGGGCGGCGCTGTGGCAGAGCCGCGCGCGCGACGCCGACGATAATGCGCTGCATGGCGACACGCTTGTTATCGATGCGCGTAATAATTTCGTTTTTGCCGATAGCCGCCTGGTAGTGCTGGCGGGGTTGGAAGACGTGGTTGTCATCGAGACGGATGACGCTGTGCTGGTGATGCCTAAATCCGACAGCCAGCAGGTCAAAAAAGTTGTCGTGGCATTGCAACAAGCTGGTCGTCAAGAGACGCGCCGGTCGCAGCCTAAAGTTAGTGGCGCATGACACGATTGACCTCGCGCGGCCTGAACTGGCTTTTTGACTCTGCCATGCCGTTATGGGCTGACCATGGCGTCGATCCGCGCACCGGAATTTTTTTCGAAGCACTGGATTTTAACGGTCACGATACCGGTCTGCCAACCGTGCGCGTGCGCGTACAGGCGCGTCAGATTTATGTCTTT